>Ga0233424_10000111_pt1 | contig 112940 bp, 96 predicted proteins | sample Watercolumn_Towu_FD_181011 | JGI IMG/M metagenome (GOLD analysis project Ga0233424, IMG submission 181011) | Freshwater microbial communities from Lake Towuti, South Sulawesi, Indonesia - Watercolumn_Towuti2014_125_MG | ecosystem: Environmental > Aquatic > Freshwater > Lake | place: Indonesia...
GCTCCGTGATCTGCTTGACCGCCTCGATCTTGAATTCTTCTGGGTAGGGTTGCTTGCTTTGCATGGCACCTCCGATTGGGCCTCAGTTTGAGGCTCGAAGGTGTCTACTGGACCCGGGTCGATTCACGTGCCGGTCATAGCGGAAGTGCTCACCTCTCACCCTGAAGGTGAAGACGCCGTTACCAAGGTCCCGGACATCTTCCACACTGGGCGGGCTTGCGTCCTCGCCAACTTGGGAGTTTTTGAGCATCCAGGCCGGCAAGGTTAGGCGTTCGATACGGTGGCCGAACGGCGACAGTTGCGGCTCCGGCAAGTTCAGGTCGATGCCGTCCAGCCCAAGACGAGTTCTAGCGTCACCGCTGAGCTCACCGGGGACAGCCATGTGCCAGGGCTCCAGCCAGTTGACGCAGGCGTCACTAGCGGCCGAGCGCTGCGCGCTGTGTTGTCCATAGAGAGCGTTGGCATGTGCTTGCCATTCAGGTCCGAGCTCATCAGCAAGCGCCGCAAGCTGCACGCGACCACAACTGCGTTCGACCAGTTCACGGTTGTGGGTGGGGATGTCCAGCACCGGAAAGGCCACCTCATCGCGTAACAGGCGCAAAGTCGCCTGCAGGCAGAGCACATCAGGATAGGCACTTCGATCGCCCAAGCCCAAGCCGCGTGCACCGCCAGGCTTGAGCAAACTGGACAAGTCTTCCTCAGCTGGCACCAAGACCAGGCATCTAGGTTCCGCATACTCCTCAGGTCGATGTCCGTTACGCAGCGCGTGACGATGCAGCCGGCCCAGGCGCTGGAGCAATACGTCCATGGGGGCCATGTCGGTGATCATGAAATCTGCGTCACAGTCCACCGAGATCTCCACGGTCTGCGTCGCACAAAGCACCATGGCCTTGCGCTCCTCTGCAGCAGCTTTTCCAAAACGGCGACCTACTTCTAGATCGAGCGCCTGACGATCAGCAAAGGCATACCTCCCATGGTGCAGCGCTGCCACTCCTTGGCATCGAAACAGCGCCGGATGCTCAGCACCCAGCAGCGCCTCCAGCGCCTGCTGCGTGGCGACCGCCTGGCGCACCGTGTTGCGTAGCACGAGCACGCGCGCACCAGCATTCAAAGCTTGAGCTGCACAGGCGGCCACGGCTTGCGGATCACGCATCCATGGGCGCAAAACGCGGCTGATTCGCTTGTGATGTGCAATTGGGCCAAAGGTCTTGTCATATCCCGGCGCGCTGACGCGCGGATAGTCATCGGGCATCGGCAAAGAAACCGGCGCACGCGGCTTGGCGAACGCATTGGGCTTGGGTCTGGGGGCCGCTTCCAGCAACTCCCGGCGCAAGTCACTGGTTAACGTTGCCGAGAGCAGCAGGGCATGACCGCCTGCTGCCAGATGGCGCTGCAAAGCACTGAGCAGCAGCGTGCGCATATAGGGGTCTGACGCGTGTACCTCATCCACCACCACTAGCGAGCGCAAGAGCACCGTGGCACGGAGGTGTGCGTGCTTGGTTTGCAAGGTGGACAGCAGGAACTGGTCGATGGTGGCTGCTGCTGCGGCGGCCGCGAAGTAGCGCTTGCTGTTTTCTGCGGCCCAGAACAAAGGGTCAGCAATCTCATGATCGGGCCAATGCACCGTGAAGGGCGCCAACCACTGACCATCCTGTCCATTGGCACGTAAGTAACCGGGCACGGCTAGCACGGTGTTCGGGCGCAGCGCTGGCTCCGGAAATAGGCGATCGATGAACTGCTGCAATCGCTGCGCGATGCTTGTGGCCGCGACGCGAGTGGGCAACAGAAAGCACAAGGCATCGACCTCACCTTGCTCGAACAGGTGCTTGAAACGCCAGAGAGCGGCCTCGGTCTTACCACTGCCTGTTTCGGCTTCTAGAACCACGGGGCTGGATAGGGGGGCGTCCGCTGTAGCTGTCTGCTGCGCAGTAGATTCAAAGCCGAAGATGGCCTTGAAGCTGGGGGCACGTAGTCGCAGGTCGGCACGGCTGGTTTCAAGATCAAGGCGCAGGTCACCCCAGGCCGAGCTGAGCGTCACTCCGCATAGCCAAATTGTGACTCAAACGCGGCTGACGCAAAAGCATCAAGGCGAAAAACTTTGGCGATGTCCAAAGCCGCTGTCAGCAAAGCTCATCAACGAAGCGCACGAGACCATCTGGCCAGCAATCTCGTTCTGATGCGCAGGGAGCGTGGCTGGTCTCAGGAGGACCTAGCGTTAGAAGCCGGTCTCCACCGCACCTTCGTTGCCCATGTGGAGCGCGGCGCACGGAACATTTCGTTGGACAACATAGAGAAGCTAGCGATCGTGTTCGGCGTCGAGACGTATCGCTTACTGCTTCCCCATGCAAGTGCTGAATAGCTAGCGGGCCCACTTCATAGCGACTGACTAGCGCGCTCTACCCTCGTCAGTCAATCTTCCCTGGGCTGGCAATAGGTCGGTCACTAAAGTCTTGTTGTGGTGATCGCAGGTTGCCAGACCCATCAAACACGACTCGGCGAACAGGTCGGCTTTAGGCTGTTTGCAGACCTTCGGGGCGCCGGATCGTTGAACCATCCGATGGTACTTTCCCGGCGAGAAGGCGCTTCAGTCCGGAGCGTACTGTGGCAAGTCTGTCTTCCGATGACCGGTACCGATTCGCTTCCACGCCTCGCGAAACTTATCTCGGTCATATGCGGTTGGCTGCAGCCAATACGACTCGTTTCCGTCGTCACCGCTCCGTGCGTGCAGGTCGCGCACTTCCGTTGGCTTCATGATGAAAGCCTGCGGGGCCGTGGCCACGTTGTTGATCACGATCCACCAGTCACCCATGATCTTCCCCAGGCTCTTACCGAGGGGAACGGGGTTGCGCTTGCTCAGCGCTTTGACTTGAATGCCAATGAGCTTCGTCGCTTCTGAGTTGTAGGCAATGATGTCAACGCCGCGCGCGTTTCTCGCGGTCGGCATTACGTTCCAGCCGAGCAACGATAGCTTGTAGCAGCAGTAGTACAGGCCGACATTGCCGGTGACTTGTGGGTCAAGTTTCTGGGTCATGCTTTTTTGAGCGGGGAGAAGTTGCCACGTTACATCACGATGTCGGGCCTGCGCGATCTGCGCGCGCTGAGCTTCCAATGCGTTGTCTTGATGTAGCCATAGGCTCGACTCTAGGCTGATAGCGACGCGACGGACCAACGCCGTCGAAAGACGGCTTTCGCTGCAAAGAGGAGATAGCCGCGTGGACATCTGCTTCAGGCTATGGCGGTCCCTTGCGGTCGGCGCTAAGAGCGCCTGCGCCGTCCACTACCAAGCGTTCGGCGTTTTACGTGGTTCAGCGTACTTCCTGGCGAGAGATCAGGCCAGGCACTGAAGTTGATCGACTTACCGCATGGTTTCCCGACGGAAAATGATCGTCGCCCGATCGGCTTGTCCGCCTCCCCGCCTGCGGGGCATGCTGGACCCATTCGTCCAGCATGTCCGCCCACACTTGAAGCATCGCTCGCCGCTGTTCCGCATACTCGGCCCTGTTGTAGACGGCACGCACTCCCCGCTGCTCATGCGCCAGGCACTTTTCGATCCAGTCGCTGTTGAACCCAGCCTCGTGCAATAGCGTGCTGGCAGTGCGGCGCAGATCATGGACCGTGAACGGTTCGAACTCTTGGCCGCGGGAGTTGATTACCTTCACGGTCGCATCGATAACCCGATTGAGGGTCGCCGCACTGATGGGCTGAGTCGTCTCATACCGCCCTGGATGGAGGTACAGACTGGCCCCGAAGCAGGTCTTGAACGCGACAAGGATATCCAGGGCCTGCTGGCTCAGGTACACGTTGTGCGCTCGCCCTGCCTTCATGCGTTCCTTCGGGATCGACCAGATCGCCTCCTCGAAGTCAACCTCGTCCCAGGTCGTCTGGATGAACTCCGACTTCCGAACCAAGGTCAGCAGCATGAACTTGATGGCAAGGCGCAGCGTCGGCATAGTCGCCGTCTGCTCCAACGCATTGAAGAAGATATGCAACTCAGCCGGGGAAAGCGCTCGATCGCGCGCCTTGAAGGTCGCGATCGCGCTCGGCCGGATGTCTTCCGCAGGGTTGGCGACCTTCAAGCCCCGAGCTTGGACGAAGCGGTACACCTGAAGAACGATCTCGCGGGCATGGACAGCAGGCGCAGAGGCTCCCCGCGCCTTGATCTTTTCGCACCGTGCCAGCAACCGGGCGGGCGTGATCTCTTCGAGCTTCAACCGACCGAACTCGGTCGCCAGGTTCCGGACGTAGACAGACCGGCGCATGGCCTTTGTTGAATCGGCCAGGTGGACTTCAGCAAAGTACCGCTCCGCCCAGGCACCGAAGGTGAGCGCTTCCGCTGCCTCCAGGCGCTTGCCGATCTTGGCGCGAGACGGGCTTTCGCCCAGATCGACAGATCGGCGGGCCCGCGCAAGCAGCAGGCGAGCCTCCGCCAAGGTCACCGGCTGCCCAAAAGCAAGTTCTCCAGAGTCGCGGGGCTGCCTCGCGCCCCGCGAGCTGTCGTACTTGCCAATGACCAGGGTTTCCCGCCGGCCGTGGATCCGGTAGTCGAAGCGAAAGCTGATCACGCCCGAGGGCATGACCGCGGCATACAGCCCTTGCTGGTCCGCGACTTTGTAGATTTTCCCTGTGGGCTTGAGGGCCCGCAGATGCATGTCAGTGAGCATCTGGCTCTCCCGTCTGATACCGTCATCAGTACCGTCAGGGGCCCTGACGGTATCGAAACGGGTCATCTGGAACCAACGCCAAGATACCGTTCTCGGTACCGACTGCAAGTGCGAGATGAGCTAAGAAGCTCTGAGATCAACTGGGACGCTAAGCCCCTGTCAGGCTTAGGATTTCAGCGAGGCGCCGGATCTTTTTGGATGACCCGGCACAACCTTAAATCACTCCCACTCGATGGTCGCCGGCGGCTTGGAGCTCACGTCGTAGGTCACGCGGTTGATGCCGCGCACCTCGTTGATGATGCGGCCCGAGGTGCGCTTGAGCAGGCTGTAGGGCAGCTCGGCCCAGTCGGCGGTCATGAAGTCGCTGGTCTGCACGGCGCGCAGGGCGACCACATAGTCGTAGGTACGGCCGTCACCCATCACGCCCACGCTCTTGACCGGCAGGAAGACGGTGAAGGCCTGGCTGGTGAGTTCGTACCAGGTCTTGCCCGTGGCTTCGTCGCGGGTGTTGCGCAGTTCCTCGATGAAGATGGCGTCGGCACGGCGCAGCAGGTCGGCGTAATCCTTCTTGACCTCGCCCAGGATGCGCACGCCCAGGCCCGGGCCCGGGAAGGGATGGCGGTAGACCATCTCGGGCGGCAGGCCCAGGGCCACGCCCAGCTCGCGCACCTCGTCCTTGAAGAGCTCGCGCAGCGGCTCCAAGAGCTTCAGGCCCAGCTGCTCGGGCAGGCCGCCCACATTGTGGTGGCTCTTGATGGTGGTGGCCTTCTTGGTCTTGGTGCCACCGCTCTCCACCACATCGGGGTAGATGGTGCCCTGGGCGAGGAAGGTGGCACCCTTGTGCCCTTGGCCGCTGGCCTTGAGCTTCTCGGCCTCCGCCTTGAACACATCGACGAAGAGGCCGCCGATGATCTTGCGCTTCTTCTCGGGGTCGCTCACGCCGGCCAGCTGACCCAGGAACAGCTCCTCGGCCTGCACGCGGATCACCTTGGCGTGCAGCTTGCCTTCGAACATGTCCATGACCATATCGCCTTCGTTCAGGCGCAGGAGGCCGTGGTCCACGAAGACGCAGGTGAGCTGGTCGCCGATGGCGCGATGGATCAGGGCCGCGGCCACGCTGGAATCCACGCCGCCGGACAGGCCCAGGATCACCTCCTCGTCGCCCACCTGCTCGCGGATCTTGGCGACGGCTTCCTCGATGTAGTCGCCCATGATCCAGTCGCCCTTGCAGCCGGCGATGTCACGCACGAAGCGGGTGAGCATGGCCTGGCCCTGCACGGTGTGCGTGACCTCGGGGTGGAACTGCACGGCGTAGTAGCCCTTGTCCTCGTTGGCCATGCCGGCAATGGGGCAGCTGGGCGTGGAGGCCATCAGCTTGAAGCCTGGCGGCAGGGTCGTGACCTTGTCGCCATGGCTCATCCAGACCTTGAGCATGCCGTGGCCTTCGGCCGTGGCGAAGTCCTGGATGCCGTCCAGCAGCTTGGTGTGGCCATGGGCGCGCACCTCGGCGTAGCCGAACTCGCGGGTATCGCTCCAGCTCACCTCGCCGCCCAGTTGCACGGCCATGGTCTGCATGCCGTAGCAGATGCCCAGCACCGGCACACCGGCATCCCACACCGCCTGGGGCGCGCGCAGCTCATGGTCCTCGTAGGTGGAGGCATGGCTGCCCGAGAGGATGATGGCCTTGGGCGCGAAGGCGCGGATGAAGTCGTCGCTGACGTCGTTGGGATGGATCTCGCAGTAGACATGCGACTCGCGCACGCGACGCGCAATCAGCTGCGTCACCTGGGAGCCGAAGTCGAGGATCAGGACTTTGTCGTGTTGCATAAAAAGATCCAATCAAGAAGCCCGGGCCAGCGGCACCGGGTTGGCCTGGCGACCGAAATGGCGCCAGGCAAAGAAGAGGGAAGCGGTCTGCAGCAGGGCGCAGAAATAGAAGGGCGCGCCGATGCGCCAGTCACCGCGCGGCAGCTCGGCCACCAGGTACATCAGACCCATGCCCAGCACCGGCGCCAGCACCGCCATCACGCTGTTGAGCGAGGAGACGGCGCCCATGGTCTGGCCCTGGGTCTTGGCATCGGCGGCATTGGACACCAGGCTCTGCATCGCGGTGGAGGCCGCGAAGCCCAGGATGTTGAAGGCGATGATGGCGTACATCATCCAGCCCTCGGTGGCCGCGCCCCAGACGAAGTTCGTGATCACGCTGGAGGCCAGGCCCCAGACCACCAGGCGCTGCGGGTTGAAGCGCTTGAGCAGGCGCGGCAGCAGAAAGCCCTGCACCAGCACCGCCATGGCGCCCACGGCGAAGAGCGAGAGCCCGTTCTCCTTGGGGCCCCAGCCGAACTTGATGCCGGTGTAGATCACCCAGGTGGTGTGCACCATCAGCTGAGCCAGGCCGGAGAGCCCGATCACGAAGACCAGGCTGCCCACGCCCTTGAGCCCGGAGAGCTTCTTCAGCGCGCTCACGGGGTTGGCGCTCTTCCACTCGAAGAGGCGGCGATGCTCGGCCGGAAGGGACTCGGGCAGCACGAAGAAGCCGTAGAGCCAGTTCAGCAGAGCCAGGCCACCGGCCACATAGAAGGGCAGATGCAGGTCGATATCGCCCAGCAGGCCACCCATCACCGGACCCAGAATGAAGCCCATGCCGAAGGCCGCACCCAGCATGCCGAAGCGCTTGGCGCGCTCGGCCGGCGGGGTGATGTCGGCCACATAGGCATTGGCCACGGCCGCATTGGCCTGCATGGCGCCCGAGAACAGGCGCACCACGATCAGCATCCACAGCGCGGTGGCCGAGGCCGTGACCAGAAAGCTCAGGGCCAGGCCCGAGAAGCCGATCAGCAACACCGGGCGGCGACCGAAGCGGTCGGACAGCGCCCCCAGGATGGGCGAGCCGAAGAAGTTGGCGATGCCGAAGGCAAAGCTCACCGCCAGATAGGCCAGGGTGTGCTCGGCCGGAGTCTTGGCAAAAGTGCCCACCAGCGGCGGCAGCACCGGGATGATCAGGCCGATCGAGATCATGTCGATCAGCACGGCGACCAGGATGAAGGACATGGCGGCCTTGCGGCCGCCATGCTTCGTTGCCGGGTCGGTGGGGGGCACCGGCTCAGTCAAGGGCCATCACTCCAGGCGGTAGTTGGGCGCTTCCTTGGTGATCTGCACGTCGTGCACATGGCTCTCGCGGATGCCCGCGGCCGTGATCTCGACGAACTCGGCGCGCTCATGCATCTCGGCGATGCTGGCGCAGCCGCAGTAGCCCATGGAGGCCCGCAGGCCACCGGCCATCTGGTAGACGATGGCGACCATGGAACCCTTGTAGGGCACGCGGCCTTCGATACCCTCGGGCACCAGCTTGTCCGCGTTGGGGTTGGTGGTCTCGTCGTTTTCCTGGAAGTAGCGGTCGGCCGAGCCGGCCTTCATCGCGCCGATGGAGCCCATGCCGCGGTAGCTCTTGTAGCTGCGGCCCTGGTAGAGGATGACCTCGCCCGGGGCTTCCTCGGTACCGGCGAACATGCCGCCCATCATCACGGCGCCAGCGCCGGCAGCGATGGCCTTGGAGATGTCACCCGAGTAGCGGATACCGCCGTCGGCAATCAGGGGCACGCCCGTGCCCTTGAGCGCGGTGGCCACATAGTCGATGGCGGTGATCTGGGGCACGCCCACGCCGGCCACGATGCGGGTGGTGCAGATGGAGCCCGGGCCGATGCCGACCTTGACGCCGTCCGCACCCGCTTCCGCCAGGGCCAGGGCGGCCGCGCCGGTGGCGATATTGCCGCCGATCACGTCCACCTGCGGGTAGTTCTTCTTGACCCAGCGCACGCGCTCGATCACGCCGGCGCTGTGGCCGTGTGCGGTGTCCACCACCAGGGCGTCGACACCGGCACGCACCAGCAGCTCGACGCGTTCCTCGGTGCCCTCGCCCACGCCGACCGCAGCGCCCACGCGCAGCTTGCCGTGCGCATCGCGGGCAGCGTTGGGGAAGTTGGTCTGCTTGGTGATGTCCTTGACGGTCATCAGGCCGCGCAACTCGAAGGCGTCGTTGACCACCAGCACGCGCTCCAGCTTGTGCTTGTGCATCAGGGCCTTGCCCTCTTCCAGGGAAGCGCCTTCCTTGACCGTGATCAGGCGCTCGGCCGGGGTCATGATCTGGCTGACCGGCGCGTCATTGCGGGTCTCGAAACGCAGATCGCGGCCGGTGACGATGCCCACGACCTTCTGGCCCTGCAGCACCGGGAAGCCGGAGATGCCGTGCTGGTCGCTCAAGGCCTTGACCTGGCGGACGGTGGTTTCGGGGGTGATGGTGATCGGGTCGCGCAGCACGCCCGACTCATAGCGCTTGACGCGTGCCACCTCGGCGGCCTGCTGGGCCGGCGTCAGGTTCTTGTGCACGATGCCGATGCCGCCTTCCTGGGCGATCGCAATCGCCAGCCGTGCTTCGGTCACGGTATCCATCGCGGCGGAAACCAGGGGCAGGTTCAGCCGGATATTGCGGGTGAATTGGGTGGCAAGGCTGGTGTCGCGGGGCAACACCTGGGAGAAGGCAGGCACCAGCAACACGTCGTCGAAGGTGAGTGCTTTTCCGAGAAGGCGCATGAGAAAGCTCCAGACGCAAAGCGGCATTATACGGAATGAGCGACAGCCCTCCGGCTGCCGCCACATTTGCGCAAAGTCTGAAGCCCGCCGCGTGGAATGCGCCACGCCCGGCACATCTTGTCACCACGGGGCTGGCTACACTTGACGATTCCTCCCGAGAACGCCGTCCCATGCGCCGTCAACACCCTCACCGCAAGCCCTTGTTCCAGGCCCTGATGCCTCTGGGTCTGAGCGCCCTGCTGCTGCTCATGGCCGGCCCAGCCCTGGCTCAGTGGAAGTGGCGCGATGCGGCCGGCAAGGTGCAGTACAGCGATCTGCCGCCGCCCGCCGGCGTGGCGGAGAAGGACATCCTCCAGCGCCCGCCGGGCCAGCGCCAGCCGGTGATCATCCGCCCCATCGGGCAGGAAGCGGCGGCGCCTGCCGCCGCCCCGGGCCCCGCGTCCCAGGCCTTAGCGCCCAGCCGCGCCGATCTGGAGCGCCAGGCCAAGGCCAAGCAGGAGCAGGAACAGCAGGCCCGCAAGCAGAAGGAAGAGGAGCGCCGCGTGGCCGAACAGCGCGCCGAGAACTGCAAGCGCGCCAGCAGCCATCTGCGCATGCTGGAAGACGGCGTGCGCATCTCGCGCCGCAACGAGGCGGGCGAAACCGAGTATCTGGATGAACGCCAGCGCGCCGAGGAAATGCAGCGCACCCGCGCCGTGATCAGCAGCGACTGCCGCTGAGCGCCTGAAGCACGGCCCTCAGATCGCCCCGGCCTTGGGGCGGTGGCGCGAGACGATGCGCCGACCCGTGGCGCGATAGCGCTGGCGCCGCGCCTCCTTGGGATCCACCGTCAGCGGGCGGTAGAGCTCGATGCGATCCCGCTCGCGCAGCGGCGTGTCCAGCGGCCGCACGCGGCCCCAGATGCCGATGCGAAAGCCCCCGAGGTCCACGCCGGCCAGGGTCTCGCAAGCCCGCAGGGCCTGCCCCAGGGTGCAGCCCGCGGCCAGATCCAGCCACTGGTGACGCACATCGCCGGCGGCCGGACTCCAGACCAGCTCCACCCGCAGGCGCGCCGGCTCAGCGGGGGCCATAGACGACCTCGGCCCGCTGCACGAAGCGGTCCACAAAGGTGTTGGCAATGCGGTCGAAGACGGGGCTCACCACCGCCTCCAGCGCCCGGCTGGAGAAGGCGTAGCGCAGCTCGAACTCGATCTTGCAGGCCTTGTCGGCCTCCGAGCTCGCGCCCGGCTTGTTCAGGGGGATGAACTGCCAGACCCCGTCCAGCTGCGAGAAGGGGCCGTCCACCAGGGCCATCTCCACCCGGCTGTCGGCCACATGGGTGTTGCGGGTGGTGAAGGCGTGGTGCACGCCGGCATAGGCCAGGGCCAGGCGGGCGGTGATGCCGTCCTCGCGCTGCTCCAGCAGCTCCGCCTTCTCGCACCAGGGCAGGAATTCGGGATAGTGACTGATGCCGGTGACCAGCTGGTACATCTCCTGAGGGGAGTACCACAGCAGCACGGACTTCCTAACGTGTTTCATGGTGCTTCTTACAATGCTCGGATTGTATTGGGCGTCCGCGCCCCAAAATGTCATCCATGTCCATCGCAGAAAACCGCCGCGCCCGATTCGAGTACCACATAGAGGAGCAGTACGAGGTCGGCGTCGTGCTCGAGGGCTGGGAGATCAAGGCCATACGCGCCGGCCAGGTCCAGCTCACCGACGGCTACGTGATGATCAAGAACGGCGAGCTCTTCCTGATCGGTTGCCGCATCAACGCCCTGCGCAGTGCTTCCACCCATGTGAACCCGCAGGCCGATCGCACCAAGAAGCTGCTGCTCAAGAAGGACGAGATCCGCCGCCTGGTGGGCAAGGTGGAGCAGCGCGGCTTCACGCTCGTGCCGCTGAACCTGCACTACAAGGGCGGCCTGGTGAAGGCCGACATCGCCCTGGCCAAGGGCAAGAGCCAGCACGACAAGCGCGAGACCGAGAAGAAGCGCGACTGGGAACGTGAGAAGGGCCAGCTGATGCGCCACAAGGTGAGCGGCAACGGCAAGCCCGGCCGCGACTGAAAAAGAGAGTCACCATGCAAGCCGACACCTACCGCCACATCCCCCGCGCGCAGTTGCCGGCCTTGCTGGCCGTCGCGCCCAAGGCCGAGCTGCATCTGCACATCGAGGGCACGCTAGAGCCCGAGCTGATGTTCGCCCTGGCCCGTCGCAACGGCATCACCCTGCCCTACCCCGATGTGGAGGCGCTGCGCCGCGCCTACGACTTCAGCGATCTGCAGAGCTTTCTGGACCTCTACTACGCCGGGGCCGGCGTGCTGCAGACGGCTCAAGATTTCGAGGACATGGCCTACGCCTACTTCGAGCGCGCCGCGGCCGACCACATCCGCCGCGCCGAGATCTTCTTCGACCCGCAGACCCACACCCAGCGCGGCATCGCCCTGGCCACCGTGATGGCCGGCCTGGAGGCCGCTGTTGCCCGCGCCGAACGCGAGCTGGGGCTGAGCATCGCCCTCATCCCAAACTTTCTGCGCCACCTCAGCGAGGAGGACGCGCTGCAGACCCTGGACGCCCTGCTGCCCTACCGTGAGCGCCTGCTGGGCGTGGGGCTGGACAGCGGGGAACGCGGCAATCCACCCGAAAAGTTCGCGCGCGTCTTCGAGCGCGCCCGGGCCCTGGGTCTGCGCATCGTGGCCCATGCCGGCGAGGAAGGCCCGCCCGCCTATATCTGGAGCGCGCTGCAAACCCTGGGCGCCGAGCGCATCGACCACGGCGTGCGCTGCCTGGAAGACCCGGCCCTGGTGGAGGAACTGCGCCGCCGTGCCGTGCCGCTGACGGTCTGCCCGCTGTCCAATCTGCGCCTGTGCGTGGTGCCGGACCTGGCGCAGCATCCCCTGCCCGCCCTGCTGGAGGCCGGGCTCAAGGTGATGCTCAACTCGGACGACCCGGCCTACTTCGGCGGCTATCTGGGCGCCAATCTGGGCCAGTGCTTCGACGCCCTGCCCCAGCTGGACGCCGGCCACGCCTACACCCTGCTGCGCAACAGCTTCGAGGCCAGCTTCGCCGGCCCCGAGCAGCAAGCCGGCTGGATCGCCGAGCTGGACGCGGTGTTCGACCGTTTCAGCGCGGACGCAGGACGCTGAGCGCCTGGTTCAGCGAGGGCGCAGGACGCTAAGCGCCTGCGCCAGGTCGGCGCGCAGATCGGCCTCAGCCTCCAGGCCGATGGCGAAGCGCACGATGCGCTCGGCCGGATAGGGCAGGCCCAGATTGCGGCTGCGTCGCATGTCGTAGGGCACGGCCAGGCTCATGGGCCCGGCCCAGGAGTAGCCGATGCCGAAGAGCTGCAGTGCGTCCACAAAGGCATCCACCTCGGCCGGCCCGTACTCGGGTTGGAACACCACGCTGAACAGGCAGGCCGCGCCCCCGGCGCTGAGGGCCTGCCAGTGCTCATGGCCGGGCGAGCCCGGCAGGGCCGGGTGCAGCACCCGTGCCACCTCGGGCCGCTGGGCCATCCACGCCGCCAGGGCCCGGGTGCAGGCGTCCTGGGCGCGGTAGCGCAGTTCCAGGCTGGGCAGGCCGCGCAGCACCAGTTCCACATCGTTCTGGCCCAGGCCGTAGCCCAGGTGCTCATGCGCATGGTTGAGCTGCTCGTGCAGGGCCGCGTCGCGGGTGACGACCGAGCCCATCAGCACATCGGCGCCGCCCGAGGGGTACTTGGTCAGGGCCTGCATGGAAATGTCCACGCCCAGGCCCGGCGCCAGCTCGAAGGGATTGAAGGCCACGCCCGCGCCCCAGGTGTTGTCCAGGGCGCAGACGATGCCGCGCTCGCGGCAGGCCTGCACCAGGGCCACCAGATCCGGGAACTCGAGCGTGATGGAGCCGGCGGCCTCCAGCCAGACCAGGCGGGTCTTCTCGGTCAGCCGGGCCTTGAAGCCCGCCACGTCCAGCGGGTCGTAGACCTGGTGCGCGATGCCGAAGCGCGGCAGCCAGGACTCGGTGAGGTAGCGGTTCTGGCCGTAGACGTTGTCGGGCACCAGCACCTCGTCGCCCGGGCGCAGCAAGGCCATGGAGACCAGGGTCACAGCGGCCAGGCCGCTGGGCGCGAGCAGGCAGTGCGTGCCGCCTTCCAGGCTGGCGATGCGCGCGGCCAGGGTGTAGCTGGTGGGCGTGCCGTGCAGGCCGTAGCGGTAGCTCAGGCCGTCGCGCGGCCGGGGCTTGTGCAGATCGGCGGTGTTCTTGAACAGCACGGTGGAGGCCTTGTAGACCCCCACCGGCACGGCCTCCCAGCCCTCGGGGGCGCGGTAGGCATGGTGGATCTGCTCGGTGGCAATGGCACGCTGGCGGCTCAAGATCGGTCCTCGCTCGACAAAGAAAAAAGGCGGGCCCGGGGCCCGCCTAGATTCTCCGCGATTGCCGCGCCTCAGATGGGCATGGCCACCAGATCGTGGCCCTCGGCCGCGACGATGCGCGCACGCGTGAACTCGCCCACCTTGAGCGTCTTGCTGGCCTTCTCGGGCGGCAGCAGGCGCACGGTGCCGTCGATCTCGGGCGCGTCGGCATAGCTGCGGCCCAGGCCGCCCTTGCGGCCCAGGGCCGGGGCGGAGTCCACCAGCACCTGCATGGTGGCGCCGATGCGCTCGCGCAGCTTGGCGGCCGACACGCGCTCCGCCACTTCCATGAACTGGGCGCGGCGCGCCTCGCGCACGGCTTCGTCCACGGCGCCGGGCAGCTCGTTGGCGGTGGCGCCTTCCACGGGCGAGTAGGCAAAGCAGCCGGCGCGGTCGATGCGGGCCTCCTGCATGAAGTCCAGCAGGTACTGGAACTCGGCTTCCGTCTCGCCGGGGAAGCCGGCGATGAAGGTGGAGCGGATCACGATCTCGGGGCAGATCTCGCGCCAGCGCTGGATGCGCTCCAGGTTCTTCTCGCCATTGGCCGGGCGCTTCATGCGCTTGAGCACATCGGGGTGGGCATGCTGCAGGGGCACGTCCAGATAGGGCAGGATCAGACCCTCGGCCATCAGGGGCAGGATCTCGTCCACATGCGGATAGGGGTAGACGTAGTGCAGGCGCACCCAGGCGCCATGGGCCTTGGCCAGCTCGCCCAGACGGGCCACCAGATCGAAGAGCTTGGTCTTGACCGGGGTGCCGTCCCAGAAGCCGGTGCGGTATTTCACGTCCACGCCATAGGCGCTGGTGTCCTGGCTGATGACCAGCAGTTCCTTGACGCCGGCCTCGAACAGGGCGCGGGCCTCGTTGAGCACATCGCCGATGGGTCGCGAGACCAGATCGCCGCGCATGCTGGGGATGATGCAGAAGCTGCAGCGGTGGTTGCAGCCCTCGCTGATCTTCAGATAAGCGTAGTGCTTGGGCGTGAGCTTGATGCCCTGGGCGGGCACCAGGTCCACAAAGGGGTCGTGGGGCTTGGGCACATGGGTGTGCACCGCATCCATCACCTCCTGGGTGGCGTGCGGGCCGGTCACGGCCAGCACGCTGGGATGCACCTCGCGGATGAGGTTGTCGCCGCCGGCCTGGCCGGCCTTGGCGCCCAGGCAGCCGGTCACGATGACCTTACCGTTCTCGGCCAGGGCCTCGCCGATGGTGTCCAGACTCTCCTTGACCGCGTCGTCGATGAAGCCGCAGGTGTTGACGATCACCAGATCGGCACCGGCAAAGGTCTTGGAGGTCTCATAGCCCTCGGCCCGCAGCTGGGTGAGGATGAGCTCGGAGTCGGTCAGGGCCTTGGGGCAGCCCAGGCTCACAAAGCCGATCTTGGGAGCGGGCTTGGCGCCGGCGGCGGTGTCGTAAGTCGTTGATTCCATTTGAGTTCCGCCGGCAGGCCTGGCTGAAGAGCTGGGCCGGTATTGTAAGCCAGGGCCTCGCACTGGCGCAGGCCCTGGCGGCAGCGCGAACTCAGACCGGGCTGCCGGCGCGCAGCGCGTCCAGCTGGGCGCGCAGGCTGGCCACCTCGGCCGCCAGGTTGTCGCGCGCGGTGGTGGCCCCCACCAGCTCCATCTCGGCGGCCAGGCGGGCGTCGGACTCGCTGGCCGCGCCGGCCAGCTGGTTCTCCAGCTGGCGGCGCAGCTCGGCGATCTGGGCGTCCTTGCCCTGGATGGCGAGCTGGTCCTTGGCCTTACCCACCAGGGCCTCGGAGGCGATGTCGCGGGCGTGGCGCAGCTCCATGGTCAGGCGCTCGATGGCGGCCTCGCGCTCGGCCAGCAGGGCCTGAGCACGCTCGCGCTCCTCGGCCTGCGCAGCCAGACGCTCGGCCTGCGAGAGCCGCTCGGCTTCGCCCTCTTCCTGCAGGGCCAGCAGGGCGGCCAGATCGGCCTCGGTCTCGGCCAGCCCGCTGCGCAGGCCCTGGGCCACGGCCTCCACGCGAGCCTGCACCCAGGCCTCCAGGGCGGAGGCCAGGGCCGGGGGCAAGGCGGTGTCTGGCGCGGTCTCGGGCGGCCGCTGGGCGGCGCGCCAGCGGCCCAGGTGCTGGTGCAGGGCCTGGGCCGAGACCGCCCCCAGCCGCGCGCGCAAGGCACCCACGCTCGGGAGCACGCCCTCGTCCTGCAGCGCATGGGCGGCCGCCGCCACCTGTTCGTATGTGATCTCTGCCATCTCGGTCTTCCTGCGCCACAAGGCGCCTGTGCATCTACGGCAAGGGCGACCGGACCATGGCGCGGCTTTAATGCAGCGCAGCGGCAGCGTGAAAAAAGCCCTCCGAAGAGGGCTTGGTTAGGTCAGCGCGGCGCGGCGGCCGCGGGCTCAGGGCTTCTTGGCCGGCGGAAAGCCGGGCATGCCCGGCATGCCGGGGAACAGGGCGCCGGCCGTCTTCATCTGCTCCTGCATCTGCTCGAACAGCTGCTTGCTCTGCTCCATATAGCCGCCCATCAGGTTCTGCATGACGGGCGCCTGGCCGGTCATGAACTGGGTCCAGGCCTCGGGGCTGAAGGCCAGGCCCTTGCTCTGCTCGGCAAACTGGCTCTGCAGATCGGTGAAGGCCTGCATATTCTTCTCGAGGTAGGCGCCCATCACGCCCTGCATGGCATGGCCATAGAAGCGGATGATCTGCGAGAGCGCCGCAGTGGAGAACATGGGCACGCCGCCCGTCTCCTCCTCCAGGATGATCTGCAGCAGGATGGAGCGGGTCAGGTCCTCGCCGCTCTTGGCATCGCGCACCTCGAAGTCCTGCGCCTCCAGCACCATGGTCTTCACATCGGCCAGGGTGATGTAGCTGCTGGTCTTGGTGTCGTAGAGGCGGCGGTTGGGGTATTTCTTGAGCACGCGCACGCCGGAAGGCTCGGCGCCGGCCTCCGCGGCCTTGCTGCTGCTGGACTTGCCGCTGCGGGCAGTGGCCATGGAAACTCCTTCGAACTCGGCTGAAAACTGGCTTCGATTCTAGAAGCCGAGCCCCTGCATTCCGGAGGGGTTTTCCCCGGCGCCCGCGCGCCTGTGCGAAAGCGCCGTCTCCCGCCCGCGCCAGGCGCCGGGGGGCAGAAAAAAGGCGGCCCGCAGGCCGCCTTCCTTCACATCAGCGAAACGGGTTGGGGCTCAGCGCACCACGGCCAGTTGTTCGCGGTTGCCGCCCTTGTAGGTGAACAGGGTCAGGGCGCCGTTCTTGATGTCGCCCTTGTTGTCGAAGGCGATGGTGCCGGTCACACCCTTGTAGCCCTCGGTCTTGGCCAGCACCGGCAGGTACTTGGCCGGCTCGGCGGAACCGGCCTTGACCATGGCGGCCACCAGCACGTTCACGGCGTCGTACACATAGGGCGCGTAGATCTGCACGTCCACCTTGTACTTGGCCTTGAACTTGGTCTTGAACTCTTCCAGCGACTTCTTGGACTCGCCCTCGACGCCACCGGCCTCGGCGCAGACCACCTGGTTGTCGCCCATGGTGCCGGCGGAGAGCTTGGGCAGCTCGCCGGTGCAGATGCCGTCGCCGCCCATGAACTTGGCTTCGATGCCCAGCTGCTTCATCTGGCGCAGCATGGGGCCGGCCACCGCATCCATGCCGCCAAAGAAGACCACATCGGGCTTCTTGGCCTTCAGGGAGGTCAGGATGGCGGTGAAGTCCGTGGCCTTGTCATTGGTGAACTCGCGGCCCACGACCTTGCCGCCGGAGGCCTTGACGCCCTTCTCGAACTCGTCGGCCACGCCCTGACCGTAGGCGGTGCGATCGTCGATCACGGCGATGCTCTTGCCCTTGAGGGTGCTGACGGCGTACTTGCCCAGGGTGCCACCCAGATGCACGTCATCGGCCACCACGCGGAAGGTGGTCTTGTAGCCGTTGCGGGTGAACTTGGGGTTGGTGGCCGAGGGGCTGATCTGGGGAATGCCGGCGTCGCTGTAGACCTTGGAAGCCGGGATCGAGGTGCCGGAGTTCAGGTGGCCCACCACGCCATTGACCTTGGCGTCGGCCAGCTTCTGAGCGGCGGCCGTGCCCTGCTTCGGATCGCCGGCGTCGTCTTCGGCCAGCAGCTCGAACTTGGCCTTCTTGCCACCGATGCTCACGCCCTTGGCGTTCAGCTCCTCGATGGCCAGACGGGCGCCCAGCTCATTGTCCTTGCCCAGGTGGGCGATCGCACCGCTGGTCGGGCCCACATGGCCGATCTTCACCACCAGTTCCTGCGCCATCGCCCCACTGCCCAGGGCCAGCAGCAGCAGGGAAACGCTCGTCTTCAAAGCAGGTTTCATCATGGAAAGTCGCTCGATACAGTTTGTGTAGGTGCCAAAACGACGAGCCGCATCAAGGCGGAGTGGACGCGCGGGATTCGTCCCTCATCGAGCCGGCGGAATTCCCGCTCGCTCTCTCTCTCGAAAACTTGGGGGCCTGGCCCTCACTCGCCCAGGTAGGCTGCACGCACCTTGGGGTCGTTGAGCAGGGTCTTGCCCTCGCCGGTCATGGTGATCAGGCCGGACTCCATCACATAGCCACGGTTGGCCAGTTGCAGCGCGCGGCTGGCGTTCTGCTCCACGAGCAGCACGGTCACGCCCTGGCTGTGGATGTCGTTCACCACCTCGAAGATCTTGTCCACCATGATGGGTGACAGGCCCATGCTGGGTTCGTCCAGCAACAGGACCTTGGGCTGGGTCATCAGCGCCCGGCCCATGGCCAGCATCTGCTGCTCGCCGCCCGACATGGTGCCCGCGAGCTGGTTGCGACGCTCCTTCAGGCGCGGAAAGATGCCGAAGATGCGCTCGATATCGGCCTCGATCTGGGCCTGGTCGTCGCGGATGTAGGCGCCCATCAAGAGGTTCTCGGTGATGGTCATGCGCGTGAAGGTGCCGCGGCCCTCCGGCACCATCACCAGGCCCTGCTTGACCAGGTCCCAGGCGCCCTGGCCCTTGAGCGGCTTGCCCATGAAGTGGATCTCGCCGGCGGCCACCGGCTGCAGGCCGGTCACGGCCTTGAGCGTGGTGGTCTTGCCCGCGCCGTTGGCGCCGATCAGGCTGACCAGCTCGCCGCGGCGCACCTCGAAGTCCACGCCCTTGACGGCCTGGATGCCGCCGTAGGCCACTTTCAGCCCGCTGACCTTGAGCAGGATCTCTTTGTTGTCTGCCATTGCTATGTCTTCCTGTTCAATGGGCGGCCTGGCCGGCGCCGAGGTAGGCCTCGATCACCTTGGCATTGCTCTGCACCTGGGCGGGCGTGCCTTCGGCGATCTGCTTGCCGTAGTCCAGCACCGTGACCCGGTCGCACAGGCCCATCACCAGCTTCACATCGTGTTCGATCAAGAGGATGGTGCGGCCGTCCTTGCGGATGCGGTCGATCAGCTCGCGCAGCACCACCTTCTCGGTGGCGTTCATGCCCGCGGCCGGCTCGTCCAGCGCGATCAGCTTGGGGTCGGTGGCCAGGGCGCGCGCGATCTCCAGGCGGCGCTGGTCGCCGTAGCTCAGGGTGCGGGCCTTGTACTCGGCGTACTTGCCGATGCCCACATAGTCCAGCAGCTCCTGCGCGCGCTGGGCAATCTCGGCCTCTTCCTGCTTGAATCCGGGGCTGCGGAAGATGGCGCCCAGCAGACCCGACTGGGTGCGCACATGGCGACCCACCATCACGTTCTCCAGCGCCGTCATCTCGGCGAAGAGCCGGATGTTCTGGAAGGTGCGGGCGATACCTGCCTTGGCCACCTGGTGCACGGCCTGCGGGGTGTAGGGCTCACCGCCCAGCTCGAAGCTGCCGCCATCCGGGGTGTACAGACCGGTGATGACGTTGAAGAAGGTGGTCTTGCCCGCGCCGTTGGGGCCGATCAGGCCGTAGACCTGGCCGGCCTTGATCTCGATGCCCACGTCCGAGAGGGCTTGCAGGCCGCCGAAGCGCTTGGACACGCCCTTGACGCTCAGCACGGTCGCGGCGCTGTTGCTATTGCTGCTCATGGTGTTGTGTTCTCCTGTGACCTTGCCGGGTTCATGCCTGCTTGGCGGGCGCGGCCTTGCCGTGCTCGCGCGCCGGCCACAGCCCGCGGGGGCGCAGCAGCATCACGGTGATCATGGCCAGGGCCACCAGCAGCTGGCGCAGGATGGCCGAGTCCAGACGTCCGCCCGTCATCTCCTGCAGCGGGCCGGCCACATAGCGCAGCACCTCGGGCAGGGCCGCCAGCAGCAGGGCGCCCAGGATCACGCCCGGGATGTGGCCGATGCCGCCCAGCACCACCATGGCCACGATCATGATGGACTCCTGCAGGCTGAAGGACTCGGGGGACACAAAGCCCTGGAAGGCGGCGAACATGCTGCCCGCCACGCCGCCGAAGGTGGCGCCCATGCCGAAGGCCAGCAGCTTCATATTGCGGGTGTTGATGCCCATGGCCTTGGCCGCGATCTCATCCTCGCGGATGGCCATCCAGGCGCGGCCGATGCGGCTGTTCTCCAGCCGGAAGCAGATCAGCACCGAGAGCACCACCAGGGCCAGGAAGAGGTAGTAGTACAGCGTGACCGAGGGGAAGGTGTAGCCGAAGAACTCGTGGCTCTTGCCCAGGTCGAAGCCCCAGAAGTGGATGCCGTCGATCTGGCCGATGCCGCGCGGGCCGTTGGTGATGTTCAGCGGGTATTCCATATTGTTCAGGAACACCCGGATGATCTCGCCGAAACCCAGGGTCACGATGGCCAGGTAGTCGCCGCGCAGCTTGAGCGTGGGCGCGCCCAGCACCATGCCAAAGAAGCCCGCCAGCGCCGCCCCCAGCGGGATCACCAGCCACAGCGGCGAGTGCATGCCGTCGGGGAAGGCGGCGGCGATGTTCTCGAAATTCTCCAGCAGGTGCGGGCTGGCCAGCAAGCCGAACATATAGGCGCCCACCGCGTAGAAGGCCACATAGCCCAGGTCCAGCAGGCCGGCATAGCCCACCACGATGTTCAGGCCCAGGGCCAGCATCACATAGAGCAGGGCCAGGTCGATGATGCGCACCGGCCCGTTGCCGAACTGCTGCGCAAACAGCGGCAGCACCAGCAGGCCCAGGGCCGCCAGCACGAACACGATCAGTTTGTTCTTTTGCATGGATAACTCCTCAGCGATGGCCTTACGGCCATTTGCATTCCCCAGCGAACACCGCAGCGCCGGCTTTGCCGGGCTGCTGGTGTTGCCCCCTGGAGGGGGCGCGCGCAGCGCGTAGGGGGTGGTTCATATCAGGCGCGATCGGCCACGCGCTCGCCCAGCAGGCCCGAGGGACGCAGGGTCAGCACCAGGATCAGCGCGATGAAGGCGAAGATGTCGGCGTAGTGGCTGCCCAGCACGCCACCGGTCAGCTCGCCCAGATAGCCCGCGCCGATGGCCTCGATCAGGCCCAGCAGGATGCCGCCCACCATGGCACCGGCCAGATTGCCGATGCCACCCAGCACCGCCGCCGTGAAGGCCTTCAGGCCCGGCAGGAAGCCCATGGAGTGCTGCACCGTGCCGTAGTTGGCCGCCCACATGAGGCCGGCCACCGCGGCCAGGGCCGCACCGATCACGAAGGTGGCCGAGATCACGAAGTCCGGCTTCACGCCCATCAGGCCCGCCACACGCGGGTTCTCGGCGGTGGCCCGCATCGCACGGCCCAGCTTGGTGTAGTTCACCAGATAGATCAGGCCGGCCAGCACCATCACCGTCACGCCCAGGATCAGGCACTGCGTCACCGTGATCACCGGGCCGCCCAGGTCGATGGGCGTGGTGGGCAGCAGCAGCGGGAAGGGCTTGGGATTGGGCTTCCAGACGATCATGGCCAGGGTCTGCAGCAGCAGGCTCATGCCCATGGCCGTGATCAGCGGGGCCAGTCGCGGCGCATTGCGCAGCGGCCGGTAGGCCACCTTTTCCACCGTGAAGTTCAGCACCGTGCAGACCACGATGGCGCAGGCCAGCGCGATCAGCAGCAGGGCCCAGCCCGGCAGCCCCACGCCCTCCAGCGCCGTCACCACCGTCCACCCCACCAAGGCCCCGACCATCAGGATCTCGCCATGCGCGAAATTGATCAGGTTGATGATGCCGTACACCATCGTGTACCCCAAGGCCACCAAGGCATACATGCTCCCGAGCACGAGGCCGTTGATGATTTGCTGGAAGAAGATCTCCATAGAGTCCCTTTAGTTTGATGACGGTCACCCCGCCTGCTGGGGGACTATCTGCAATCCATATGCCACAAATGAATTTCCGCGGGTATTCACTGAGGTTTGAGCCTGCGCAAGACCCACCAGGCCCCGCTTTGCTGCGCGTTTCACCAGACTGACACCCGAACGCACCAGGCAGGCCCGCCCGGGAGGGCGGAAATCCGCACTCACACCCGGAATCGCGGTGCGGTTTTCCGCCTCGGGGTAAAAACCCGGTCCGGCCGCGCTCGAGGCCCACCGCGCTGCGGCACACTGCGCGGCATTGCACCCACGCCCCATGTTCGATCGCGATTCCTTCCTGCTGCTGCGGGAGCGCCTGGCCCGGCGCCTGGCCCGTCCCAGCTTCTTCATCTACGCCACGGCAGCCTTGATGCTGCTGGGCTGGGTGCTGGGACAGCGCCTGAGCCAGGGCGCCGGGCTCTCGCATCTGGAGGCTCTGGCCAATGAGCGGCTGGAGCTTTACGCCTCGAATCTGGAGGCGGAGCTGGGGCGGCACAGCTATCTGCCCAGCCTGCTGGCCATCGACGAGTCCCTGCAGGCCCTGCTGCGCGCGCCGCAAGACCCGACCCTGCGCCAGCGCGCCACCCAGACCCTGGCGCGGGTGAATGTGCGCGCCGGCACCATGCAGATCCTGGTGGCCGATGGCGAGGCCCGGGTGCTGGCCGCCAGCGACGCCAGCCCGGCGCCCAAACGCCTGCGCGAGGCCATCGAGGCCGATGTGCGCCATTTCTTTGCCACCGAGCCCGGCGGCCAGGGCACCGACTTCTACCTGCTGCAGCCGGTGCGCCAGCAGGAGCGCCTGCTGGGTGTCATCGTGGTGCGCCTGAGCCTGGCGCCGCTGGAGGCCACCTGGGTGGACCTGGGTCTGCGCACCCAGGGCGAGCGACTGCTGGTGGCCGACGAGCAGGACGTGATCATCATGAGCTCCGTGCCCTACTGGAAGTACTTCGTGCTGGGCCAGGCCGAGGAAGACCGGCGCCAGGCCCTGCGCGCGAGCGGGCGCTACCCCAGTTCGCCCTTCACCAGCGTGGGCGTGGCCCAGCGCCTGCTCTCGGGCGCCACGGCCAGCCTGGTGCGGGTGCCGCCGCTGGAGGACAAGCCGCGCCTGATCGAAGGCCCCCTGCTGCTGGCCCAGGAACGCCCCATGGTGCCCCTGGGCCTGCGCATGGTGGCACTCTCCGACCCCACCGAGGTCTGGCGCCAGGCCCGCAATGCCGGCTGGAGCGGCGCGGCCTTCGGCGCCTGCCTGGGCCTGCTGGCGCTCTACCTGGCCTCGCGGCGGCGCGCCCTGCGCCAGCTCTTCCAGGCCAAGGCCGAGCTGCAGCAGGCCCACGGTCAGCTGGAGCGGGTGGTGGACATGCGCACCGCCGAGCTGCTCAATGCCAACGCCGAGCTCAAGCGTCAGATCGCCCAGCGCCTGCAGGCCGAGGACGAGCTGGTGCAGGCCGGCAAGCTGGCGGTGCTGGGCCAGATGTCGGCTGGCATCTCGCACGAGGTGAACCAGCCGCTCACGGCCCTGCGCGCCCTGGCCCGCAACTCCCAGCTGCTGCTGGAGGGCGGGCGCCACCAGGCCGTGGCGGAGAACCTGCGCATCATGGATGAGATGGTCGAACGCATGGGCCAGATCACGCGCCAGCTCAAGAGCTTTGCGCGCCGCAACGAGCTGATCACGGCCCCGGTCTCCCTGCTCGACTCGGTGCACGCGGCCCTGCTGCTGGTGCAGCACCGGCTGCGCGAGGAAGACGTGGACCTGCAGCTGGAGGTGGCGGCCGGCCTGCGCGTGCACTGCGAGGCCAACCGCCTGCAGCAGGTGCTGGTGAATCTGGTCGGCAATGCGCTGGACGCCATGAAGGGCGAGCCGGTGCGCGTGCTGAGCATCGGCGCCCTGCCCCAGGGGCAGGAGCGGGTGCTGGTGCGCGTGAGCGACAGCGGCAGCGGCCTGGAAGACAGCCAGCTCGCCCGCCTCTTCGAACCCTTCTTCACCACCAAGCCGGCCGGCGAAGGCCTGGGCCTGGGCCTGGTGATCTCATCGAAAATCGTGCACGAGTTCGGCGGTACGCTGCGCGCCGTGCCACAGACCCAGGGCATGGTCTTCGAATTCGACCTGGCCGTCGTGACCTGGGATGCCGTAGAGGAAGCAACACAGCATGTTTGAGGGATACAGCATCGTCTTCGTGGAAGACGATCTGCCGGTGCGCGTCAGCCTGACCCAGACCCTGGAGCTGGCCGGCCTGAGTGTCATACCCTGCCGCTCGGCCGAGGAGGCCCTGCCGCATATCAGCGCCGGCGCGCAGATCATCGTGATCACCGATGTGCGCCTGCCCGGCATGGATGGCCGCGCGCTGCAGGCCCATGTGCAGTCGGTGGATGCGGCCATTCCGGTGATCCTGATCACGGCGCACGGCGATGTGGCCATGGCCGTGCAGGCCATGCGCGACGGCGCCTACGACTTCATCGAGAAGCCCTTCGCGCCCGAGCGCCTGATCGACACGGCCAAGCGCGCACTCGACACGCGCCTGCTGCGCTGCGCCGCCGAGGAGCTGCGCGCCCAGCTGCAGCGTGCCAACGGCATCGAGGCCGCCCTCCTGGGCAACTCGCCCGCCATGCAGCAGCTGCGGCGCCAGATCCTGAACCTGGCCGGCACCTCGGCCGATGTGATGATCCTGGGCGAGACCGGCACCGGCAAGGAGCTGGTGGCGCGCTGCCTGCACGACCAGAGCGCGCGGCGCGACCGCAACTTCGTGGCCATCAACTGCGGCGGCCTGCCCGAGGCCCTGTTCGAGAGCGAGCTCTTCGGCCATGAGCAGGGCTCCTTCACTTCGGCCGCCAAGCGCCGCATCGGCAAGATCGAGCATGCCAACGGCGGCACCCTGCTGCTGGACGAGATCGAGACCATGCCCATCGCGCTGCAGATCAAGCTGCTGCGCGTGCTGCAGGAGCGGCGTCTGGAGCGCCTGGGCTCCAACGAGGAGCTGCCCATCAATGTGCGCTTCGTGGCCGCGAGCAAGGCCGATCTGCGCGAGCTGGGCGAGCAGGGCAAGTTCCGCAGCGACCTCTACTACCGGCTCAATGTGGCCACCCTGCGCATCCCGCCGCTGCGCGAGCGGCGCGAGGACATCCCCCTGCTCTTCCAGCATTTCGTGACCCAGGCCTGCGCTCGTTATGAGCGCGCGGCGCCCGAGCTCAGCCCCGAGGGCCTGCGCGAGCTGATGGCGCATGACTGGCCGGGCAATGTGCGCGAGATCCGCAACGCGGCCGACCGCTTCGTGCTGGCCTTGGACAATCTGGACAGCAGCGCCCTGCTGCAGGATGTGCCGCCGCTGAACCTGGCCCGCCAGATGGATGTGGTGGAGAAGGCCCTGATCGAGCAGGCGCTGCGCCGCACCCAGGGCAAGGTGCCCGCAGCCATGGAGCTGCTGGGCATCGCCAAGAAGACGCTTTACGACAAGCTGCACCGCCACGCCATCGACATCGACAGCTTCCGCTGAAGCTCAGCGGTAGAAGGCCGGATCGGGCGTGTCGGTCGGGTTGGCGATCACGCGCTTGAAGGCCTCGCTCATGGGCATGCGCAGATTGATGCCCTTGGGCGGGATGGGCGACTCGAACCAGCGCTTGTAGATCTGGTGGATCTCGCCGCTGCGGTACAGACCGGCCAGCACCTCGTCCACCATGCGTTTGAAATCGGGGTCCTCGCGGTTGAGGCCGATGCCATAGGGTTCCACCGTCAGCGCGCGGTCCGAGACCACGAAGTCCTCGCCGCCGGGCACCTGGGCCAACAGGCTGCGCAGGAGCACATCGTCCATCATGAAGGCGCGCGCGCGCCCGATCTGCAGCAGGTGGAAGGCCTCGGGATCGTCCAGGCCCGCGATGATGCGGATGCCCAGGTCCTGCTGCTCGTTCACCGCATGCAGATGCTGGATGCTGGTCGTGCCTATGGTGGAAGCCACCGGCTTGCCGCGCAGGTCCGAGAAGGTCTGGAAGCCGTCCGCGCGCCGCGACATCAGCTTGGTCTCGGTCACGAAGGTGGTGATGGAGAAGGACTGGCTGCGTGCGCGCTCGGCGGTGTTGGTGGTGATGCCGCACTCCATGTCCAGCGTGCCATTGGCCACCAGGGGCATGCGGGTGGCCGAGCCCACGGCGATGCGCTTGGTCTCCAGCTCGGGCAGCTTGAGCCGCACTTTCAGCGCTGCGATCACGCGGTCGCAGAGCTCGATGGAATAGCCGATGGGCTTGAGCTTGCCGTCCAGGTAGGAAAAGGGCAGCGAGGCCGGCCGGTAGCCGATCACCACCACGCCCGTGGCCTTGATGCGCGCCAGCGAGGGGCCGTCCGCCGCCGCGGCCGGCGCCAGGCCCAGGGCCGTCAGCGACAGCGCGGCAAGAGCATGGCGAATGGGCTTGAGCATCGGCAAGGGGCAGCAGCGGCGAAATGGCGAAGACCGCGCATTGTTCCCGCAGCGCCCGGCTTGCCGCATGCGCGTCTTCACCGATGGGCAGGCGCCGATTCCGCCCGCACAGCTCGTGCAGCCCGAGAGAGGGTGGCCCGCGCCGCGCCAGGTGCTTCCCCCGAGGGGGCCGTCCCGCTCACGTCCGAAACGTTCGGCGCGCAGCCGGGCCATAGCGTACCAGCTGCGCAGTCCCGCACCGGCCTCGCAAAGGCCTCGCAATGGCACAAAGCAAAAAGCCCGGGACTGACGCCTCCGGGCTTTGCTGAGGTATGGGTGTCTACCGTATTTGGTAGGCGCGATTGGATTCGAACCAACGACCCCCACCATGTCAAGGTGGTGCTCTAACCAACTGAGCTACGCGCCTGGAATTCTTGGTGCTGCCGAAGCGCTTGCGCGTTTCGTCCAGTGCAGCTGCTCTTCAAAACCGTCCAAACCCGCGAACCTTGTTCAGCAGATCTGGTAGGCGCGATTGGATTCGAACCAACGACCCCCACCATGTCAAGGTGGTGCTCTAACCAACTGAGCTACGCGCCTGAAGAGCTCGCTAGTATAACGCGAATTTCGGCCGACTCAAAACTCGCGATTCCCTCTCGGCAGATTTTCACGCGAAGCTGCTAGCGGCGCCGCGCCCCCCGCACGCCATTGATCTGGGCCAGACTGCGCAGCACCTGGGCCAGGCGGGCCGAGTCGCTGACCTCCACGGTGAAGCTCATCCAGGCCGTGTCGCCCTTGGCCAGGCGCGGCGCGGCCTTGTGGCCGGCCTTGTGCGACTGGGTGTTCACCGCCGTGACGTTCATCTTTTCCTTGGCGAAGACTTCCAGGATGTCGCGCAGCAGGCCCTGGCGGTCATTGCTCTCCACCACCACGTCCACCGGATAGACGGCGCCCTTCTCCGGGCTCTCGCCCCAGGCCACGGCGATCACGCGTTCCGGCGCGCTGCGCACCATCTCGCGGAAATTGCTGCAGTCCACACGGTGGATGGCCACACCCTTGCCGCGGGTCACATAGCCACCGATGGCGTCGGGCGGCGCGGGGCGGCAGCAACGCGCCAGGCTGGTGAGCAGGGAGTCCACCCCCACCACCAGCACCCCGCCGCGGGTGCCGGCCGTGCTGGCGGCAGCGCTGCGGGTGCGGCGCTGTGCCAGCAGCTCGTCCTCGTCGGCCTCGGGCACGGGCGGGCGCAGCAGGGTCTCGATATTGCGCAGCGAGTACTCGTCCTTGCCCACCACCTCGAAGAGCGCGTCCGCGCTCTTGAAGCCCAGGCGCGCGGCCAGGTCCTCCAGCTTGGTGGCCGTCTTGCCTTCGCGCTGCAGCAGCTTTTCCACCAGCTCGCGGCCCTTGGCAATGGTCTGGGCCTGTACCTGGGCATTGAACCAGGCGCGCACCTTGGCGCGCGCGCGCTGGCTCTGCAGATAGCCCAGTTCGGCGTTGATCCAGTCCAGCGAGGGGCCGCCCTCCTTGAGCGCGATCACCTCCACGGTCTGGCCGTTCTGGAGCCGGGTGTTGAGCGGCACCATCTGGCCGTCCACCTTGGCGCCGCGGCAGCGGTGGCCCAGATCGGTGTGCACGGTGTAGGCGAAGTCGATGGGCGTGGCGTCCTTGCACAGCTCCACCACCGTGGCCTGCGGGGTGAAGACATAGATGCGGTCATCGAAGACGGCGCTCTCGCTCCCACCCTCCCCGCCATGCTCCACGAACTCGCGCTCCCAGGCCAGCAGCTGGCGCAGCACGGCCTTGCGGGCCGCGGCCACCTGCTCCTCGAAGTCACCCGCGGCCACCACGCCGGCATAGCCGCGCGCACCCGCTTCCTTGTAGGCCCAGTGCGCCGCCACGCCGTGCTCGGCATGCTCGTGCATGGCGCGGGTGCGGATCTGCACCTCCATCGTCCGGCCGTCGGGGCCGATCACCACGGTGTGCAGGCTCTGGTAGCCATTGGGCTTGGGCCGGGCGATGTAGTCGTCAAACTCGCCGGAGACCGGGGTATAGAGCTCGTGCAGACGGCTCAGGCAGGCATAGCAGTCGGCCACCTCGGGCACGATCACGCGCAGGGCGCGCAGATCGAAGACCTGGTCCAGGGCCAGGCTCTTGCCCTGCATCTTCTTCCAGATGCTGTAGAGATGCTTGGGCCGGCCCTGCACCTCGGCCTGCAGGCCGTGGGCGCGCAGATCGCTCTCCAGCGCGGCGCGCGCCGCCTCCACATGCTGCTCGCGCTCCAGGCGCTTCTCATGCAGGCCACGGGCCAGCTCCTTGTAGGCTTCGGGCTTGAGGAAGCGGAAGGACAGATCCTCCAGCTCCCACTTGATCTGCCAGATGCCTAGGCGGTTGGCCAGGGGCGCGAAGACCTGCTGCGATTCGGCCGCAATGGCCCGCGGACAAGCCGTCTTGCTGGCGGCGAAATAGCGCAGGGTCTGCAGGCGCGAGGCCAGGCGCAGCAGCACCACGCGCAGATCGCGCGAGAAGGCCAGCAGCATCTTGCGCACCCGCTCGGTCTGCTGCTGGCGCTGCTCGGCCGCGTCCTTGCCGCCGCCCTCGGACAGCAGGGCCTCGCCCTCGCGCGCCGCGCGCTGGATCTGCACCAGCTTGCGGGTGTGCGTGACCAGGCTGGCATAGCTCTCGCCAAAGGCCTTGGCCACGATCTCCTCGGGCTTGTTCAGATAGTCGCCGGCATAGACCAGGTAGGAGGCGGCCTGCATGGCCGGCGCCGCGCCTATGCCGCCCAGGATGGCGGCCACGCCATCGGCATGGGCCAGCGCGTCCTCGCCGGTGTCCAGGGCCTGGCCGAACAGCAGGGGCTCGGCAAAAGCCCGCGCCCGCGCCACCTGGCCGACACCGCCGTCCTGCAGATCCTTGTCGGCCAGGGCCACGATGGCGGCGGCCTGCTCGCCCGGGGTGGGCAATCCTGTCTTCATCGGAACAACAAACGAACTACTTCAAGAAATGGCGCACGAGCTCGATCTGCTCGGGCGCGACCAGGGTGGGCGCATGGCCCACGCCGGGCAGCTCTTCCAGCACGGCGCGCGGGCCGCGCTGGGTCATGGCCTCGGCGGTGGCGCGCGAGAGCAGGTCGGACTGGGCCCCGCGCAGCAGCAGGGTCGGACAGCGCAACGCCTCGTAGGCTCGCCACAGCGCCGCCTCGCCGGCCGCGGCCAGCTCGGGCGTCAGCGCGGCAAAGGGCGCGGCGATGGCCGGGTCATAGTGCAGGCGCACGCCGCCCTGCGGCGCCGGCCGGAACATGAGGCGCGAGAGCGCCAGCCACTCGGCCTCGCTGTGCGGGCCGAAGCCCGTGGAGATCTCGCGCAGATGGGCCGCGCCCTCGGCCAGATCGGCGAACTGCATGCGCCGGCCCAGATAGCTGCCGATGCGCTGCAGAGCCGCGTACTCGATGGCCGGCCCCACATCGTTGAGCACCAGGCGGGCGATGGGGCTGCCCGGCAGCGACGCCAGGCCCAGGCCGATCAGGCCGCCCATGGAGGTGCCCACCCAGTCCACCTGCGCCACATCCAGGCGGGCCAGCAGGCTCACCATGTCCGAGACATAGACCGGCACCTGGTAGAGCGCCGGGTCGGGCCGCCAGTCGGACTCGCCGCGGCCCATCACATCCGGGCAGATCACGCGGTAGCGGCCGCTCAGCGCCCGCGCGAGGGCGTCGAAATCGCGGCCCTGGCGCGAGAGCCCGTGCACGCAAACCAGCACCCGCGGGTTGCCGCGCTCGCCCCACTCCCAGTAGGCCATGCGATGCAGGCCTGCCGGGCTGAGACATTGCACATGGTGGAGGCGAGGTTCCGACATTGTTTTGTATCCTTGGCACCCATCCTAACAACCCTCGGGGGTTTTCATGTCCTTGAAAGGCAAGACCGCCCTGGTCACCGGTTCCACCAGCGGCATCGGTCTGGGCATTGCGCTGTCGCTGGCCCGCCAGGGCGCGAACATCGTGCTCAACGGCTTCGGCGACGCCGAGGGCCCCAAGGCCGAGGTGGCCGCTGCGGCGCCGGGCATCCGGGTCGGCTACCACGGGGCGGACATGAGCAAGCCCGCCGAGATCGAGGCCATGATGGCCTATGTGGCCCAGGAATTCGGCGCCTGCGACATCCTGGTCAACAACGCCGGCATCCAGCATGTGGCACCGGTGGACCAGTTCCCCACCGAGCGCTGGGACGCCATCATCGCCATCAACCTCAGCTCGGCCTTCCACACCACCCGTCTGGCCCTGCCCGGCATGAAGGCGCGCGGCTGGGGTCGGGTCTTGAACATCGCCTCGGTGCACGGCCTGGTGGCCTCGGCCGAGAAGTCGGCCTATGTGGCGGCCAAGCACGGCATCGTGGGCCTGACCAAGGCCGTGGCCCTGGAAACCGCCACCACGGGCGTGACCGTCAACGCCATCTGCCCGGGCTGGGTGCTCACGCCCCTGGTGCAGAAGCAGGTGGACGCCCGCGCGGCGGCCGGTGGCATCAGCAACGAGGAAGCCAAGAAGCAGCTGCTGGCCGAGAAGCAGCCCTCGCTGCAGTTCACCACGCCCGAGCAGCTGGGCGAGCTGGCCGTCTTCCTGTGCTCCGAGGCCGCCAGCAATGTGCGCGGCCAGTCCTGGGCCCTGGACGGCGGCTGGACAGCGCAGTAAAGCTCCGGCGCCCAGGCGCAAGACCTGCCCCCGTCCCGAGTCGGGCGGGAAAAGAAAAAGGCGGCCCGCGGGCCGCCTTTTGTCTTGCCAGACCCGGGTCCGGGCTTACTTGCTCATCAGCACCACGCCATTGACGTTGACGCTCACGGTCTCCTTGCCGGCTTCCACCGGCAGGGCCTCGTCCATGACGGCCGCCGCCTTCATGCGCATCATGGGCGCGGCCATGGGCATCGGGCCGCCGCCCTCGGAGGTGTTCACGCTCACCTCGCCGATCTGGTAGCCGCTGAAGCCGAACTGGCGGGCGTAGTCCGCGGCGCGGGCCTTGTAGCGGCTGATGGCCTGGCTCACCACCTCGGCCTCCACCTTCTCGCGCGCCTCGCGCGAGAGGCTGTAGCCGACGCGGGCGATGCTCAGGGTGTTGATGCGCCCGGTCAGCTGGGCGATGGTGGCCGTGTCCTTGCCCTGCACCAGCAGCTCGGCGCTGCCCTGCCAGCCATTGATGCCGCCCTTGGCCGCATAGCGCGGGTAGAGCGCGAAGTTGCCGGTCTGCACCTCCACCTCCCCGGACTTGGCCACCTTGCGGGCTTCGGCCAGGGCCGCGTCCAGGGCCTGCTTGAGCTGGCGCTGCACGGTGGCGGCATCGCTGCCGTCGCGCGTGGTGGAGAAGACCACGGCCAGGGTGTCGCGCGTCACCTCCTGCGAGGCGGTGGCACTCAGATTGAGCGCGTCCTTGCGCGGCGCGGTCTGCGCCTGGGCGCTGCCGACGACGCCGGCCAGGGCCAGGGTCAGAGCCAGGGTGGCGGGGGTGGCATGGATTCGCTTCATCGGGTTCTCCCTTATTCCAAAAGCAAAGCGTTCGAGCTTAGCGCACGAGGTCGCCGTGCCGTTGACCTCGAAACATCCATTCACAAACCCGGCGGCCAAACTTGTAACAGACGCGGAAAGCCCTGCAAAAATCACCGCTGTTACAGATTCAGCAGTCCCAACGGAGTCGCCATGAACAATCCCAGCACCACCCGCCCCAACCGCATCCTGGTGGTAGACGACGATGCGCGCATCCGCGATCTGCTGCGCCGCTACCTGACCCAGGAGGGCTTCGAGGTGCTGCTGGCGGAGGACGGCAAGGCCCTGAACAAGCAGCTCACCCGCGAAACCGTGGACCTGATGGTGCTGGACCTGATGCTGCCGGGCGAGGACGGCCTGTCCATCTGCCGCCGCCTGCGTGCTGCCAATGACAACACCCCCATCATCATGCTCACCGCCAAGGTCGAGGAGGTGGATCGCATCGTGGGCCTGGAGGTGGGCGCCGACGACTACCTGGCCAAGCCCTTCAACCCGCGCGAGCTGCTGGCCCGCATCAATGCGGTGCTGCGTCGCCGCCCGCCCATGGAAGCGCCGGGCGCGCCCTCCAAGGAGCCGATGACCGTGAGCTTCGGCCCCTTCGAGTTCGACCTCTCGCTGCGCCGCCTGACCAAGAACGGCGAGCCCCTGCCCCTGACCACGGGTGAGTTCTCCATGCTCAAGGCCCTGGTGCGCCATCCGCGCCAGCCGCTCTCGCGCGACAAGCTGGCCCAGCTGGCCCGCGGCCGCGAGTTCGAGCCCTTCGACCGCAGCCTGGACGTGCAGATCTCGCGCCTGCGCAAGCTGCTGGAGGCCGACCCGGCCCAGCCCCGCTTCATCCAGACGGTCTGGGGCGTGGGCTATGTCTTCGTGCCTGACGACGCCGCCTGATGTCGCGTCCGCAGCTGGCGCTGAACCTGTTCTGGCGCACCTTTGCCCTGCTGGCCTTGTTGCTGGTGGGCGCGGTGCTGGCCTGGCAACAGACCTTCAAGGCGCTGGAGGCGGAGCCGCGCGCCCTGGAGTCGGCCCAGCAGCTGGCCGGCCTGGTGAACCTCAGCCGCGCCGCCCTGGCCAATGCCGACGCCATCGGCCGGGTGGCCGTGATCAGCTCCCTGGCCAGCGGCGAGGCGGTGCAGGTGCGCGTGGCCGAGGCCCACGACCGCTGGCAGCCCTACGACGATGACTCCTTCTCGCGTCGCCTGGCCACCGAGCTGCGTAGCCGCCTGGGCACGGACACCGTGGTGGCGCGCCGGGTCAACAGCGAGTCGGGCCTGTGGGTGCGCTTCAGCATCGAGCGCGATGCCTTCTGGCTGCACACCAGCCCGGCCCCGCTGAGCATCTCCAGCGCCAGCGCCAACTGGTGGTGGATCGCCATCGCCCTGGTGGCCACGGTGCTGGGCTCGGCCACCATCGCCCGCCTGATCAACCAGCCCCTGCGCGAGCTGGCCGAGGCCGCGGGCCGCATCCGCGAGGGCGAGTACGACTCGCGCCTGGACGAGAGCACCCTCACCAGCGAGATCCGCGAGGTGAATATGGGCTTCAACCGCATGGCCCGCGAGCTGGCCAAGATGGAAGAGGACCGCACCGTGATGCTGGCCGGCATCAGCCACGATCTGCGCACCCCGCTGGCGCGCCTGCGCCTGGAGGTGGAGATGAGCGTGAGCGACGAGCTGGCGCGCCAGTACATGGCCCAGGACATCGACCAGCTCGACGCCATCATCAACAAGTTCATGGACTACGCCCGGCCCAGCGAGCTACAGCTGCAGGCCCTGAACCTGGCCGAGCTGGTGGAACGCGAGGCCCAGGTCTTCCGCGACCCCAGCCAGCTGCGCATCAGCTGCCAGCTGCCGCCCCAGCTGCGGGTCTGGGCCGACGAGACCGAGCTGGGCCGGGTGCTGCTGAACATCTTCGAGAACGCGCGCCGCTACGGCCACGCGCCCGACGAGGCCGCCTGGGTGGAGGTGAGCGCCGAGACCCAGGGCCCCTGGGTGACGCTGCGCCTGCGCGACCATGGCCCGGGTGTGCCCAGCGACAAGCTCTCGCGCCTGACCACGCCCTTCTTCCGCGGCGATGCCGCCCGCACCGCGGCCACCGGCGCCGGCCTGGGCCTGGCCATCGTGGAGAAGTCGGTGCAGCGCATCGGCGGCCAGCTGCAGATCGGCAATGCCGAGGGCGGTGGTTTCCTCACCGCCATCCGGCTGCAGAAGGCCAGCTAGGCCCCCGGTCTCACCCCCTACGCGCTGCGCGCGCGCCCTCAAGGGGGCAGCACCGGCCGGCCGGCCAAGCCGGATCGGCGGTGCCCTGCTCGAGAAGAGTCAGGGCGACAGAGTCTCCAGCAGCACGACGGCGCGGGCCTCGATGGCCCGGCCCTCGCCCACGGGGCCCATCTTCTCGGCCGTCTTGGCCTTCACATTGATCTGCTCGGGCGCAATGCCCAGCACCTCGGCCAGGCGCGCGCGCATGGCCTGGATGTGCGGGGCCATCTTGGGCGCCTGGGCAATGATTGTGCTGTCCAGATTGCCGATCTGCCAGCCGGCCTCGCGCACGCGGCGGTAGGCCCCGGCCAGCAGCACCATGGAGTCCGCGCCCTTGAACTCGGCCGCGGTGTCGGGGAAGAGCTTGCCGATATCGCCCAGGGCCGCGGCGCCCAGCAGGGCGTCGGTGATGGCATGCGCCAGGGCGTCGGCGTCGGAGTGGCCCAGCAGGCCATGGGTATGCGGAATGGTGACGCCGCCCAGGATCAGGGGGCGTTCGGTGACCAGGGCGTGGGTGTCCCAGCCTTCGCCGATGCGGAACATAATGCGGGCCATTTTGGGCGGCTCATAAACAAAGGACGGTGAGCTTAGCGCCTCGCGCGGCCCTTGGTCACAGCTCCTGCAAAGAACCCGACCCAGATGCCCGTGCCGGCCCTGCTCCCTCGCGCATTGTCGCTGCTGCTGATGCTGCTTCTCGCGCCCGCGCTCACCTGCGCCCAGAGCGCGCAGGCCCAGCAGGCCATGCAGACACAGGAAGCGCCCGCCATGGACGCGGGCACTCCCGCCGCGACGCGCCCGCGTGTGGGCCTGGTGCTCTCGGGCGGTGGCGCGCGGGGTCTGGCCCATGTCGGCGTGCTGCGCGCGCTGGAGCAGATGCGGGTGCCGGTGGACCTGATCGTGGGCACCAGCATGGGCGCCCTGGTGGGCGGCGCCTATGCGGCCGGCCGTGAGGTGGTGGACCTGGAGCAGTTCGTGCGCACGGCCGACTGGGAGGCCATCCTGGCCGACCGGCCCGACCGCCGCAGCCTGAGCTTCAGTCGCCGCGAGGAAGACACTCTGGTGGCCTCGCGCCTGGACATGAGCTTGCAGCGCAGCGGCGTGGCCCTGCCGCCGGCCGCCGCGGGCAATAGCGCACTGGAGCGGGCCCTGGAGCAACTGGTGACGCCGGCCAGCGCCGAGCTGCCGGCTGGCGGCCTGCCCCTGCCCTTCCGCGCCCTGGCTACGGACCTGGGCAGCGGCGAGCTGCGCCAGCTGGACGAGGAGCCGCTCTTCCTGGCCCTGCGTGCCTCCATGGCCGTGCCGGGCGTGTTTGCGCCGGTGCGGGTGCAGGGCCGCCTGCTGGTGGACGGCGGCCTGGTGCGCAATCTGGGCGTGGACGTGGCCCGCCAGATGGGGGCCGAGATCATCATCGCGGTCAATGTGGGCTCGCCCCTGCTGGAGGAGCGCGATCTGCGCAGCGCCCTGGGCGTGGCCAACCAGATGCTGCAGATCCTCACCGGCCAGAACGTGGCCCGCTCGCTGCGCGAGCTGCGGCCCGACGATGTGCTGATCGATCCCCAGCTCGACGAGCTGAGCTTCATGGACTTCCGCCAGCGCATCGACGCGATCGCCGTGGGCGAGCGCGCCACCCTGGCCGTGGCCAGCCGCCTCGAAGCGCTGGCGCTGTCCGAGGCCGACTATCAGCGCCACCAGCAGGCCCGCCGCCGCCCCGCCGCCCCGCCGCAATGGGCCCAGGCCCTGCCCCTGGGGGAGCTGCGCATCGAGGGCACACGGCGCACCAAGCCCGAGGCCCTGCGCGCCGAGCTGGCCCGGCTGGAGGGCCTGGAGCCCGGCGTGCCGGTCACGCCCGGCCAGGTCGAACGCGCCGCCACCGCCCTGCAAGGACGTGGCGATTTCGAGCGGGTGGACACCCGCATCAGCGACGAGGGCGACAAGCGCAACGTGACCCTGCAGCTCACCGAAGCCGACTGGGCCCTGAGCCGCCTGCGCCTGGGCGTGGAGGTCTACAGCAATTTCGACGACGCCAGCCGCTTCTCCCTGGTGGCCATGCACACCCTGAGCTGGCTCAATGCCTGGGGCGGCGAGCTGCGCACCCTGGCCCGCCTGGGCAGCAACCGCGACCTCAGCACAGAGCTGATCCAGCCCCTGGGGCCGGGCTCGCCCTGGTATGCGGCGCCGCAGTTCTCCAGCAGCGGCGAGGGCTCGGACGTGTACGACGGCAATGGCCTGCGCACCGGCCGGGTGAGCTATTACCAGAGCGTCTCCGCCCTCTACCTGGGCCGCCGCCTGGGCAGCTGGGGCGATGTGCGCCTGGGCTATGCCCATGTCACGGCGCGCGCGCGCGCCGTGCTGCCCCAGCCGCCCGATGGCAGCGACCAGCGTCTGCGAGCCCAGGGCCTGGCGGCCGAGCTGCGGGTGGACACGCTGGACTCCGTCAGCTTCCCCAGCCGCGGCCAGCTGCTGAACCTGGGCGTGCAGCATCTGCGCAGCGAAGACGGCCTCAGCGAAACCAATCTGGGGCTGCAGGCCCTGGGCGCCTATCGCTGGCACGACTGGGCAGGCCACCTCTACGTGGAATACAACCGCAGCCAGCGCGGCGTGGGCGGCAGCCTGGGCGGCTTTCTGCGGCTCTCGGGCACGCCGGACCAGTCGCTCAGCGGCCAGCAGGCCCTGCTCAGCCGCCTGGTGATGGCGCGGCGCATCGGCACCCTGCCCCTGGGCCTGGGCCAGGCGGTGCGCCTGGGCTTCTCGCTGGAAGCCGGCCTGGTGGGCGCGCGCGAGCAGCGCTTCATGCCCGGCGATGTGCGCCTGGCCGGCAGCGGCTTTGTGGCGGTGGACACCCGCTTCGGCCCGGTCTATCTGGCCCTGGGCCACACCAAGGGCGGTGCCTCGTCCTTCTACCTCTACCTGGGCCGCCTGAGCTACTGAGCTAGAGCTTGCGCCGCATGGCCGTGAAGGCGGCGAACTCCCAGGAGCGCAGGCCCAGCAGCAGGGTGTAGCCATCGCGCTGATCGGCGGGACGGCGCTGGTCGTCCTGGTGCAGACGGGCCAGCTCGGCGGTGAGCTGCTGGATGCGCTGCACCAGGGCCTGGGCGCTGGGTTCGGAGAGCCGGCCGTGCACGCACAGCAGGGTCTCGCCCGCGCCGTCGAAGCGGCCGGAGAAATAGTCGTCCACCACATGCTGGCGCATCAGCTGCTGCACCGGCCCGTCGGGCTGCCAGCGGAAGGCGCGCGAGACGCGAAGACGGTAGCGATTCAGAGGCTTGAGCTCGATCAGGCCCAGGCGGTCCAGCTTGGTCAGGCAGGCCACGCACTCGGCCTCGCTGATCTGGTAGGTCTCCAGGATCTGCTCGAAGCTCCAGTGGCCCAGGCAGCACACGGCCACCATCAGCAGGCGCGGATCGGCCACCAGGGCGCTCTCCTGGGCCAGGGTGAGCCGGTCGGCACGGGGCACGGCATCCGCCGCCTGGCGCAGCACATCCTCCAGGGCCACGCCGATGGCCTCGCAGACCTGGGCCAGGCGCGACAGGCTCATGTCCCCCTGCGAGAACATGCGCTTGATGCTGGACTCGCTCAGGTCCAGCCGGGCGCCCAGCGCCTTGTAGGTCAGATCGGCCGCTCGCATCTCGCTGCGCAGCACCCGAAGCAGCGATTCCGGACTGCTCATTGCCCCTCCCTGGATGGCATCAGGTAGCGCCTGGCGCTACATCAAGGGCCGAACTATGCCACCTGCGCGATGGCGCTGGCATGAAGGCCGGACGGCGCTGACACTGCGCTCCGTCGTGAGCCAGCAGGCCACGCCTCAACGAAGTTCTAGGAGAGAGTCAAAGATGTTCCCGCAACTGTTCAGCAAGACCCGCGCTTCCCTGATGGCCCTGATCGCCCTGGGCGCCGCGGGAGCTGCCGGCGCCGCTCCGGTGGCCCAGCAAGGCGAGTCCAACTATGTCGGCGGCAGCCTGGGTCTGTACAAGAAGTACGACCTCAACTGCGACACCGGCGTGAAGTGCGACAAGACCCCGTCCACCGCCGGCAAGATCTACGGCGGCCATATGTTCGACGAGCGCTACGGCGTGGAAGCCATGGCCTTCGGCATGAAGAGCGGCGTGGGCAGCATCAAGGACAAGGCCGGCGCCTCGGTGCCCGGCTCCGTGAACCTGCGCGGCCTGGGTGTGAGCGGTGTGGTCGCCTTCGGCGAAGGTCCCTTCACCTTCAAGGGCCGCCTGGGCGTGGCCTACACCAAGGGCAAGTCCAACAACTACAGCACCGGCACCAGCGAGAGCAAGAGCAGCCTGCAACCCCTGATCGGCGCCGGCGTGAGCTACGCCCTGAGCAAGGAAGTCTCGCTCAATGCCGATTGGGACCGCGTCTCCGGCAAGTACAACGGCAATGCCAAGACCCACGCGAACATGGTCTCGGTGGGCCTGAGCTACAAGTTCTGATCACCCCCATAGGACGACCCTGACTTGTCCTCGGCCTTCGGGCCTTCACACGCCCCGCGGCCTGCGCCCCGGGGCGTTTTTTCTGGCTGGCGCGGCTCAGTGCCGCGTCACCACCAGGGGCGCGCCATGGGTCACGATCAGGGTGTGCTCGAACTGGGCCGAGAGATTGCCCTTGACGCCGGCCAGGGTCCAGCCGTCGCCGGTCTCCTCCACCATGCTGCTCTTGGTGGAGAGGAAGGGCTCGATGGTGATGACCATGCCGGCCGTGAGCACGCGGGTGTCGCGCGGGTCGTAGTAGCCGGGGATGTACTCGGGCTCCTCATGCAGGGAGCGGCCCACGCCGTGGCTGCACAGGTTCTCGATGATCTTGAAGCGGTGTGCCTTGGCCACGCGCTCGATGGCATGGCCGATGCGGTTCAGGCGCGCGCCGTGCCGCACCTCCTTGAGCGCCTGCTCCAGCGCGTAGCGCGCGGCAAACACCAGCTGGGTCTTGGTGGGCGTGCTGGGCGGCACGATGCGGGTGCCACCGGTGTCGGCGAAGTAACCGTCCAGCTCGGCCGAGACATCGATGTTCACCACATCGCCCTTGGCGATCACCCGCGCACCGGGGACGCCATGCGCGGCCTCCTCGTTGATGCTGATGCAGGTGGCACCGGGGAAGTTGTAGCTGGTGGCCGGTGCCGAGCGGGCGCCGAACTCGGCCAGCCAGCGCGCGCCCATCTCGTCCAGCTCGCCGGTGCTCATGCCCGGCCGGATGGAATCCAGCATGCGGTTCAGCACCGTGGACACGGCATGGCCGGCGGCCTTCAGGCCGGCGATATCGGCATCACTCTCGATCGTCATTCACGACTCCTCAACAGGCGCTCCGCCAGGGCGAAATCCGCCGGCCAGGTCACCTTGAAATTTTCCATGGGCGCTTCCACCAGCAGGGGGCTGTGGCCCAGGGCCTCGATGGCGCTGGCCTCGTCGGTCACGCCCTCGGTGCCGGCCGCGAGCGCCGGCTGCAAGAGACCCAGGCGGAACATCTGCGGCGTCTGGGCCGCCCATTTGCCCGTCCGGTCCACCGTGGCCACCACGCGGCTGGCGCTGGCGTGCTTGAGCGTGTCGGCCACCGGCAGAGCCAGCAGGCCGCCCACCTCGTCCTCGGCACAGGCCGCGATCAGCCGGCTCACCCACTCGGGCCGCAGCAGGCAGCGCGCCGCGTCATGCACCAGCACCCAGTCATGCGCCTGGGCGCCGCGCGCCTGCAGCTCGCGCAGACCCGCAGCCACGCTGTCGGCGCGCGTGGCGCCACCGCTGCGCGCCACCCAGGCCGGATCGAAGCCGGGCACGGCGGCCTCGAACTGGTCGTCCTCGGGCGAGATCACCACCAGGGTGCCGGCAAGACCTGGCACCCGGGCCAGGGCCTCCAGGGTATGGGCCAGCATGGGCCGGCCGGCCAGGTTCACATACTGCTTGGGGATGGCGGCGCCGGAGCGCGCGCCCACGCCGGCCGCCGGCACCAGGGCGTAGCAGCGCGGCACCAGGCCCACTGCATAGCTCGTATCACTTGTCATGCCGGCATTCTCGCCCAGCCGGGATGCGGGTCTACATCAGCACGAAGTCCACCGGCTGCAGCGGCGCCGGCAGCTCGGTCTCGCCCAGGGCCTGGCGCAGATCGATCTCGATGCTGCGGCAGATCGCCTCCAGGGGCAGGTCATTGGCCTCGGTGCCGAAGGGCTCCTCGATCTCGTCGCCCAGGGCATCCAGGCCGAAGAAGGTGTAGGCCACGATGCCCACCACGAAGGGCGTCATGAAGCCGATGGAATCCACCAGGCCGAAGGGCAGCAAGAAGCAATAGAGATAGGCCGTGCGGTGCAGCAGCAGGGTGTAGGAAAACGGCAGGGGCGAACTCTTGATGCGCTCGCAGCCGGCGGCCGAGGCGGTCAGGGCCGAGAGCGTGGCGTCGATGCTGGCGGCGCGCACGCTGTCGAGCTGGCCGGCGCGGCGGCAGTCGTTCAGGTCCGTGCCCATCTGCATCATCAGGGCCGCGGCCACATTGCGCTGGCCGGCCAGGGCCAGCCAGTCGGCCTGTCGCAGCAGGGGCTGCAGGCCCTCACGCGCATCGGCCGCGCCGCGCAGCTGCTGCTTGAGCGCCTGGCAGAAGGCCACGGCGCGCAGCACCATGCGCACCCGCACGTCCTCCAGATCGCGGGCACTGGCGGGCGGCGCGGGCAGGTCCACCAGGCTCAGCATCTGGCGCGCCAGATTGCGCCCTCGCAGCAGCAGGTCGCCCCAGAGCTTGCGCCCCTCCCAGTAGCGCTCATAGCAGGCGCTGTTGCGAAAGCCCAGGAAGATGGCCAGGGGCAGGCCCATCAGGGTGAAGGGGATGGTGGTGACGATGATCTTCTGGTGGAAGAGCGGCGCCCCATGGGTCCAGGTCACCAGCAGGGCCACCAGCACATTGGCCAGCAGAGCCCAGCGGATCTGCTTGAGGATGGAGCCCCGCAGCAGAAAGAAGAGCTTGAGGCCCGAGGGCCGCTCCCGCACGATCATGGCCGCGGCACCCGCATATCACCCTCGCGCAGATAGCGCGTGTGCCAGGCAAAGGCCTCGTCCAGCAGATGCGGCGTGTGCTGGCCCGGCGCGCCGCGGCGGGCACGCTCGAAGTAGTCGCGCAGCGCATCGCGGTAGTCGGGGTGGGCGCAGCGCTCGATCAGCAGCGTGGCACGCTCCTTGGGGCTGAGCCCGCGCAGATCGGCCAGGCCCTGCTCGGTGACGATGATCTGCACATCGTGCTCGGTGTGGTCCACATGCGAGGCCATGGGCACCAGGCAGGAGATCTTGCCGTCCTTGGCCGTGGAGGGCGTCATGAAGATGGACAGATAGGCATTGCGGGCGAAGTCGCCCGAGCCGCCGATGCCGTTCATGATGCTGGAGCCCATCACATGGGTGGAGTTGACGTTGCCATAGAGATCGCACTCGATCATCGCGTTCATCGCGATCAGACCCAGGCGGCGGATCAGCTCGGGGTGGTTGCTGATCTCCTGGGGCCGCAGCACGATGCGCTCGCGGTAGAAGTCGATATCGCGCTCGAAGCGATCCCAGGCCGCGGGGCTGAGCGAGAGCGCGGTGGCCGAGGCCTGGGCCAGCTTGCCGCTGGCCAGCATGTCCAGCATGCCGTCCTGCAGCACCTCGGTATAGGCCTGCAGCTGCTCGAAGGGGCCGGCGTTCAGGCCGGCCAGCACTGCGTTGGCGATATTGCCCACGCCCGACTGCAGGGGCAGCAGGCGCGGCGAAAGCCGGCCGCGCTTCACTTCGTGCTGCAGGAACTCGAGGATGTGGCCGGCAATCGCGTTGGACACCGCATCGGGCTCGGCGAACTTGCTGTTGCGGTCGCCCCGGGCCGTCTCCACCACCGCAATCACCTTGGACGGATCGCAGCGCAGATAGGGCTCGCCGATGCGCTGCTCGGCCCGCGTCATGGGGATGGGCTGGCGATCGGGCGGCAGGGCGGTGCCGTAGTAGATGTCGTGCATGCCGGCCAGGCCCTCGGGCATGCGGCCGTTGACCTCGAGGATGATCTTGTCCGCCTGGTCCAGCCAGGTCTTGTTGTTGCCGATGGAGGTGGACGGAATCAGGCGGCCGTCGGGCAGGATGCCCGCCACCTCGATCACCGCCACGTCCAGCTTGCCGAAAAAGCCGAACCAGACGTACTGGGCCACATGGCTGAGGTGGATGTCGGTGTACTCCATCTCGCCGGCATTGATGCGCGCCCGGCCCGTGGGGTCGGACTGGTAGGGCATGCGCAGCTCCACCCCATTGACCTTGGCCAGGGCGCCGTCCAGCTCGGGCGCGGTGGAGGCGCCGGTCCACAGACCGATGCGGAAACCCTGGCCCTGGGCATGGGCGGCGGCAATGCGCGCCGCCAGGGCCTGAGGCACGGCCTTGGGATAGCCGGCGCCGGTGAAGCCGCTCATGCCCACATGGGCGCCCGGGGGGATCAGGGCCGCGGCGGCCTCGGCGGACATCAGGCGCTGGCGCAGTCCTTCATGCTGGATACGAGAGATCGCCATCGGCGCGGGCTCCTTGCTCTTGCTGGCTTGCGGGACAATCGAGGTCGCAGCGGACCAAGCCGCGCAGCATAAACGAACCCTAGGGTTTCCACCGAGCAACCCGATTCACGGCTCGCACCGCCGCCCCACTTCCCTCACGTCCATGCAGATTTCCGAGATCCAGCGCCGCCTCGCCGAGCTGGGCGCCAATCCGGCGCACCGCGACCGCGTGCTGCGCCACTGGGTGCAGGCCATACCGCTGAGCCAGGGCCGGCGCGCGCTGGAGCATTACCTGCCCCTGGCCGTGCGCGAGGCCCTGCCCGCCCTGATGGCCGAGCTGGCCGCCCTGGCGCGCCTGCGCTCCCAGCACCCGGGCGAAGACGGCTCGGCCCGCCTGCTGGTGGACCTGGCGGACGGCCAGATGGTGGAGAGCGTGCTGCTGCTGCGCGACGGGCTGTGCGTCTCCAGCCAGCTGGGTTGCGCCGTGGGCTGCAGCTTCTGCATGACCGGGCGCGACGGCCTGCTGCGCCAGCTCACCAGCGGCGAGATCGTGGCCCAGGTGGCCCTGGCGCGCACGCTGCGGCCGGTGAAGAAGGTGGTCTTCATGGGCATGGGCGAGCCCTCGCACAACCTGGACAACGTGCTGGCCGCCATCGAGCTGCTGGGCACGGTGGGCAATATCGGGCACAAGAACCTGGTCTTCTCCACCGTGGGTGACCCGCGGGCCTTCGAGCGGCTGGGCGCGGGTCCGGTCAAGCCGGCCCTGGCCCTGTCCCTGCACACCAGCAAGCCCGCGCTGCGCGAAGCCCTGCTGCCGCGTGCGCCGCGGCTCACGCCGACCGAGCTGGTGGAGGCCGGCGAGCGCTATGCCCGCGCCAGCGGCTACCCCGTGCAGTACCAATGGACCCTGCTGGACGGCATCAACGACGGTGAGGACGAGCTGGACGGCATCGTGGCCCTGCTCAAGGGCAAGTACGGGGTGCTGAACATGATTCCCTACAACAGCGTGCCCGAACTGCCCTATGTGCGGCCCAGCTGGGACAAGGCGCGCGAGATCGCCCGCCGCCTGCACCAGCGCGGCGTGCTGACCAAGCTGCGCGACTCCGCCGGCCAGGATGTGGACGGTGGCTGCGGCCAGCTGCGGGCCCGGGCCGAGCAGGGCCGGCGCCGCGGTCCGGGCCGCCAGATCCCCATTCAGGCCGCGGGCGCGGACGCCGGGCCAAAGCCTCAGTAAAATCGGCGCCCCTTTGCAACCCTGATTGCGGCCGCGATGTCCAACCCCGCCCACGACGAGAGCCTGAAACCCAACAACTTCCTGCGCGCCATCATCGAGCGCGATCTGGAGGGGCAGGTACAGGGCCAGGGCCTGCTGCAGGGAGAGCGCCGCTTTGCCGGCAGCCCGGGCGACGCCGCCCACCACGCCGCCGGTCCGCTGGACCCGGCCAAGATCCGCACCCGCTTCCCGCCCGAGCCCAATGGCTATCTGCACATCGGCCATGCCAAGAGCATCTGCCTGAACTTCGGCCTGGCGCGCGACTACGGCGGCGTCTGCCACCTGCGCTTTGACGACACCAACCCCGAGAAGGAAGAGCAGGAGTATGTGGACGCCATCAAGGAGATGGTGGCCTGGCTGGGCTGGGACTGGGAAGCCAACGGCACCTCCCACCTCTTCTACGCCAGCAACTACTTCGACTTCATGTACCGCGCGGCCGAGCACCTGATCTCGGCGGGCCTGGCCTATGTGGACGAGCAGACGCCCGAGCAGATGCGCGCCAACCGTGGCGACTTCAGCACCCCTGGCACCAACAGCCCCTTCCGTGATCGCTCGCCCGAGCAGCACCTGGCGCGCTTTCGCGAGATGCGCGACGGCCTGCACCCGGACGGCGCCATGGTGCTGCGCGCCAAGATCGATATGGCCTCGCCCAATATCAATCTGCGAGACCCCACCCTCTACCGCATCCGCCGCGCCACCCACCACAACACCGGCGATCAGTGGTGCATCTACCCGATGTACACCTATGCGCATCCCATCGAGGACGCGCTGGAGCGCATCACCCACTCGATCTGCACCCTGGAGTTCGAGGACCAGCGCCCCTTCTACGACTGGCTGCTCGAGAAGCTGGCGGAGGGTGGCCTGCTGGCCCGCCCCCTGCCCCACCAGTACGAGTTCGGCCGCCTCAACCTCAGCTATGTGGTGACCAGCAAGCGCAAGCTTCGCCAGCTGGTGGAAGAAGGCCATGTGAGCGGCTGGGACGACCCGCGCATGCCCACCCTGGTCGGCATGCGTCGCCGCGGCTACACGCCCGAGAGCATCCGCGCCATGGTGGACGGCTCCGGCACCACCAAGACCAATAGCTGGCTGGACTACTCGGTGCTGGATGGCTGCCTGCGCGCCGATCTGGAGGGCAAGGCCGCCCGCGCCAGCGTGGTGCTGGACCCGCTCAAGCTCAAGCTCACGAACTATGCCGAGGTCTTCGGCAGCGCGGAGCACCGCGAGCCCCTGGGCGCGCCGGCCCACCCGCATCTGCCCGAGCTGGGTCAGCGCGTCTTCAGCTTCGGCCCCGAGCTGTGGATCGAGCGCGAAGACTTCATGGAAGTGCCTACCAAGGGCTACCACCGCCTCTACCCCGGCAACAAGACCCGCCTGAAGTACGGCTACGTCATCGAGTGCACGGGCTGCGAGAAGGACGAGGCCGGCAATATCACGGCCGTGCTGGCCAGCGTGGTGCCCGACACCAAGAGCGGCACGCCCGGCGCGGACGCGGTCAAGGTCAAGGGCGTGATCACCTGGGTGGGCGCGCACGAGGCCGTGGCCGCCGAGGTGCGGCTCTACGACCGGCTCTTCACCGTGCCCCAGCCCGGCGCCAGCGAGGCCGACTTCCTCAGCGAGATCAACCCCAGCAGCTGCAAGACCGTGCAGGCCTGGCTGGAGCCCTCGCTGGCGGCGGTGCCGGCCGAGAGCCGCTTCCAGTTCGAGCGCCATGGCTACTTCATCGCCGACCGCAAGGACCACAGCGCCGCCAAGCCGGTGTTCAACAAGATCACCGGCCTGAAGGACGGCTGGGGCGCCAAGTAAGCCGCGCGCCTCAGCCCATGGCCCGCCGCCCCGAGACCGCCCAGCAGGCGCAGCAACAGGCGCAGCGGCGCCTGCAGATGGCCGACATCGCCCGCCTGGCGGGCGTGTCGGTCTCCACGGTCTCGCGGGCCCTGAACGGCAGCCCCCTGGTCAATGCCGAGACCCGCGAGCGCGTGGCCGAGCTGGCGCGCTCGCTGAACTACGCCATCAATCTGGGCGCGCAGAACCTGCGCCTGCAGAAGAACCGCACGGTGGCCGTGGTCGTGCCCTATGAGGCCGGCTCGCGCCAGCACATCTCCGACCCCTTCTTCCTGTCCATCGTCGGCGCCATTGCCGATGCCCTGACCGATCTGGGCATGGACATGCTGCTCTCGCGCGTGGATGCCGAGCACCTGGACCAGGCCGCCCAGGTGCTGGACTCGGGCAAGGCCGCCGGCCTGCTGGTGATCGGCCAGTGGCGTCATCACGACCAGCTCAATGCCCTGGCCGCGCGCCGCCTGCCCGTGGTGGTCTGGGGGGCGCAGCTGCCCCAGCAGCTCTACTGCAGCGTGGGCGGTGACAACCGCCTGGGTGGCCGCCTCGCCGCCCAGCATCTGCTGGGCCTGGGCCGGCGCCGCATCGCCTTCCTGGGCGACGCCGCACTGCCCGAGGTGCTGCACCGGCGCGAAGGCTTCTGGGAGGCCCTGCGAGAAGCCGGCCTCAAGCCCGAGCCCGCGCTGGAGCTGGCCGCGCCCTTCGAGGTGGGCGCCGCCCAGCAGCAGATCCAGGACTTCATGCGCCAGCATCCCGAGCTCGACGCCGTGCTGGCCTGCTCGGACCTGCTGGCCCTGCAGGCCATCCAGGCCCTGCGCGCCCTGGACCGGCGCGTGCCGCAGGACGTGGCCGTCACCGGCTACGACGATATGCCCCTGGCCGCCTACTGCGACCCGCCGCTGAGCAGCGTGCACCAGCCGGTGGCCGAGGCCGGGGCCGAGCTGGTGCGCGCCCTGCTGCAGCTGATGGACGGCCACAGCGTGCCGCCCCTGACCCTGCCCGTGCACCTGGTCGCACGCGCCAGCGCGCCGGCCCGCTGAGCCCCACCCGGACAGGCCCGACAGGCGCCTGAGTCCGCGGCAAGGCGCGGACCGCTGTCGTCCGCAGCCGTGATTGCAATCATTTGCAATTCATGTGCCGGACAAAAAGCAACAAGCGCCTTTCCATCGAATGAAATTCGAATGAATCCGTGATTACCCTGTTTTGCAATCGATTGCAAAACAAGGCGACGCACCGCAAAATGGCGAGACGCGCACAAACTGGTGCACGTTGCCCCGCAAGCTGGCCGCAGAGCCGGGCGCACCGGGGACTGGCAGCACACGAGAACAACCCGCATCGGAGACAAGACCATGCAATTTCGCCCCTCCCCGCTGATGCTCGCCCTGGCCCTGGCCTTCGGCGCCCCCTTTGCCCAGGCCCAGGCCCAGGAGGCCGAGCGCGGCAGCCAGCCTGCGCTGAGCAGCGACAGCCTCAAGCTCGACCAGGTGCTGCTCACCGGCACCTCCACCAAGACCACGCGCATGAAGCAGAGCCTCTCGGTCAGCGCGATGGACAACGAGCAGATCGCCCGCAGCGGCGCCACCAATGCGGCCGAGCTGCTGCGCGCCGTGCCCGGCGTGCGTGCCGAGTCCTCCGGTGGCGAGGGCAATGCCAATATCACCGTGCGCGGCGTGCCCCTGTCGGCCGGCGGCTCGCGCTATGTGCAGCTGCAGGAGGACGGCCTGCCCCTGCTGCTCTTCGGGGACATCGCCTTCGGCACCGCCGACCAGTTCCTGCGCGCCGACGGCAGCGTGGAGCGTCTGGAAGTGGTGCGCGGCGGCTCGGCCTCCACCCTGGCCAGCAACTCGCCCGGCGGCCTGGTCAACTTCATCAGCCGCACCGGCGCCGAACCCGGCGGCAGCATGAGCCTGACGGCCGGCCTGGACGAGCGCCTGTGGCGTGTGGACGCGGCCTATGGCGGCAAGCTGGGCCCCGACACCAGCTTCCACATTGCCGGCTTCCAGCGCCGCGGCGAGGGTGGTCGCCCCACCGGCGAGACCCTGGAGCGCGGCGGCCAGATCAAGGCCAATCTGACCCAGAAGTTCGACGGCGGCTATCTGCGCCTGCACCTCAAGGCCCTGGACGACCGCACGCCCTCGCTGATGCCCGTGCCCGTCACCGTGAGCCAGGGCCAGATCCAGACCCTGCCCGGCGTGGACCCGCGCACCGCCTTCTTCATCGGCCAGAACTTCGGCAGCGATCCCTTCTTCAACCGCGGTGGCAACACCGAGGCCACCAATCCCCGCGATGGCCTGCGCGTGCGCAGCCACGCCATCGGCCTGGAGGGCGCCTACCAGATCACGCCCGATCTGAGCGTGGAGAACCGCTTCCGCAAGGCCAGCAACAGCGGCCGCTTCATGGCCCTCTTTCCCGCCGACAACGGCAAGAACGGCACGCAGAGCTACTTCACCGGCACCCTGTTCAACACCTCGCTGGACAGCCTGGACAATCTCTTCAACGACCTCAAGCTCAGCCAGCGCTTCAAGCTGGCAGAGGGCAACGCCACCCTGGTGGGCGGCCTCTTCTACGGCCGCCAGACCGTGGCCCAGACCTGGTTCTGGAACCAGTACAACCTCAGCTTCAAGGGCAATCAGTTGCTGGACGCCACGGGCCAGCCCGGCACGGCGCCCGTGAGCGCCGGCTGGGACACCTGGGGTGGCTGCTGCACGCGAACTTTCGATGTGGACTACACCCAGACCTCGCCCTACGCCGCCCTGAACTGGGAGCGTGGCGCCCTGAGCCTGGACCTGAGCCTGCGCCGCGACCGCCAGAGCGCTGAGGGCCAGACCCTGGCCGGCGATGCCACCGCCCGCCGCTGGGACCCGGCCAGCCTCAAGCGCGTGGACTACACGGTGGCCCACACCTCCTACTCGGCCGGCGCCAACTACGCACTCAACAAGGACCTGGCCCTGTTCGGCCGCGTGAGTAATGGCGTGGCCTTCAGCGCCGACCGCCTGCTCTACGGCAATCCGCTGGACGGCTCAGTGCCCATCGCCATCAACGAGATCGACCAGACCGAGCTGGGCCTGAAGTGGCGCAATGCGCAGGGCCTGAGCCTCTTCGCCACCTTCTTCGATGCGCGCACCCGCGAGAGCAATTACGAGCTGACCACCCGCCAGTTCACCGCCAACACCTACCGCGCCCGCGGCCTGGAGCTGGAAGGCGCCTATGCCTGGGGCGCGCTGCGCCTCAACGCCGGCGCCACCTGGACCCATGCCCGCATCAAGGAAGCCAATGACCCCAGCGTGGTGGGCAAGACGCCACGCCGCCAGGCCCGCTTCACCTGGCAGCTGGCGCCCAGCTACAGCTGGGGCGATCTGGAGTTCGGCGCCAGCCTGATCGGCTCGGGCAAGTCCTACGGCGATGATGCCAACACCATCACCATGAAGAGCTACACCGTGGTCAACGCCTTCGCCAACTACCAGATCAACGACAAGACCCAGCTCTCGCTCTCGGCCAACAACCTCTTCAACACCCTGGCCTATACCGAGATCGAGGGCGACGGCCACGCCGCCCGCGCCCTCAACGGCCGCACCGTGCGTCTGGCCCTCAAGCGCGAGTTCTGATGTCCATGCGCAAGGAGCTGCGCCCGGCCCCGGCCGGGCCCGTGCTGATCCTGGGCGAGGCCCTGGTGGACGAGTTTGCCGAAGGCCCCGTGGCCGGTGGGGCGCCCTTCAATGTGGCGCGCTCGCTCGCGGCCCTGGGCGGCGCACCCCGCCTGGCCAGCCGCCTCAACCCCGAGGACGCGGCCGGGCGCTGCGTGCTGCAGAGCCTGCGCGGCTTCGGCCTCGACGAGCGCGGCCTGCAGCTCGATCTCGCGCACGCCACCGGCCGCGTCAGCGTGCTGGAAGACGGCCCCGGTCAGCACCGCTTCGTGATCCACGCCAATGCGGCCTGGGACTTTCTGGACGCCGCCCCCCTGCGCGCCCTGGCCGAAGCCGAGCCGCCGGCCCTGGTCTACTTCGGCAGCCTGGCCCAGCGCCAAAGCGGCTCGCGCGCCGCCATCCAGGCCCTGCTGGACCTGGCCGGCGAGCGCGGCTGGCGCCGCTATCTGGACCTGAACCTGCGCCCCGGCAGCGACCAGCCCGAGCTGGCCCGCGCCTGCCTGGACCGCGCCGAGTGGCTCAAGGTGAATGAGGACGAGCTGCTGCAGCTGCTGCGCTGGTTCGCGCCCCAGGCCCTGGCGGGCCTGGCCGTGGACGGCCCGGCCGAGGCCCTGGCCGCGGCCGTGGGCACGCTGATGCAGGGCTTTGCCGGCCTGCAGCGCCTGGTGCTAACCCGCGGCCCGCTGGGCTATGCGGCCTTTGCGGCACCGGCACAAGCCCAGGCAGCAGCCAGGCTGCTGGCCAGCGGCCCGGCCCGAGCGCTGGACCGTCTGGTGGACACCGTGGGCGCCGGGGACGCCTTCAGCGCCATGCTGCTGGCCGCCCTGCTGCGCGGCCACGACTGGCCGCAGGCCCTGAGCCTGGCCAATGGCATGGCCGCCGCCATGTGTGGCGAGCGCGGCCCCGTGCCCGCCGAACTGGATCGCTTCTACGCGCCCTGGCGCGCCGCCCTGGAGCAAGCCGCATGAGCAGCCCCGAAGCCCTGAAACCCAGGCTCAGCCTGATGCAGATCGTGAACATGAATGTCGGCTTCTTCGGCATCCAGTTCAGCTTCGGCCTGCAGCAAAGCAATATGAGCCCGATCTACGCCTACCTGGGCGCCGAGGGCAAGGACCTGCCCCTGCTCTGGCTGGCCGGGCCCATGACCGGCCTGCTGGTCCAGCCCCTGGTGGGCGCCTTCAGCGACCGCACGCTCAGCCGCTGGGGCCGGCGCACGCCCTACTTCCTGATCGGCGCCATCCTCTGCAGCCTGGGCCTGCTGCTGATGCCCTACAGCCCCACGCTGTGGTTCGCCGCCGGCCTGCTGTGGATCCTGGACGCGGCCAACAACACCACGATGGAGCCCTACCGCGCCTACGTCAGCGACCGCCTGCGGCGCGAGCAGCACTCGCTGGGCTTCCTGACCCAGAGCGCCTTCACCGGCCTGGCCCAGACCCTGGCCTATCTCTCGCCCAGCCTGCTGGTCTGGCTGGGCATGAACAAGGACGCGGTGGGCGACAACCACATCCCGCAGGTCACGCTGGCCGCCTTCATGATCGGCGCCCTGCTGTCCTTCAGCACCGTCTGGTGGAGCGTGCGCCGCGTGCCCGAGCTGCCCCTGAGCCCCGAGGAGCGGGCCCAGATCCAGGCCCAGCCGCGCGGCCTGGGCGCGGCCCTGCGCGAGATCCTGCAGGCCCTGCGCGAGATGCCGCCCACCATGCGCCAGCTGGCGTGGATGAGCCTCTTCCAGTGGTACGGGATGATGTGCTACTGGATCTACATCGTGCCCTGCCTGGCCCGCACGGTCTTCGGCACCAGCGACGCCCAGTCCGCCGGCTTTCGCGAGGCCAGCCTGCTCAACGGCCAGATCGGCGGCTTCTACAACTTCGTGGCCTTTCTTGCCGCCTTCGCCATGGTGCCCGTGGTGCGGCGCCTGGGGCCGAAGCGCCTGCATGCCGCCTGCCTGCTGGCCGCGGCCGTGGGGCTCTGGGCCCTCCCGACCCTGCGTGATCCGGCCTGGCTCTTCGTGCCCATGCTGGGCCTGGGCCTGGCCTGGGCCAGCATCATGGGCAACCCCTATGTGCTGCTGGCCGGCAGCATCCCGCCGGAGCGCGCGGGCGTCTACATGGGCATCTTCAATATGTTCATCGTGATCCCCATGCTGATCCAGATGCTGACCCTGCCCCTGTTCTACGACAGCCTGCTGGGCGGCCAGCCCGAGCAGGTGATACGCCTGGCCGGCGCCCTGCTGGCCGCCGCGGCCGTGGCCGTGCTCTTCGTCAAGAGCCGCCCGGCCGATGCCCCCTCCGCCATCAAGACCGCCCCATGAAAAACCAGGTTCAGCTCATCACCTACGTCGACCGCCTGGGCGGCGGCAACCTGCGCCAGCTGCAGGTCCTGCTGGGCGATGCCGGCCCGCTTGGAGGGCTGTTCGGCGGCGTGCACCTGCTGCCCTTCTTCTACCCCATTGACGGCGCGGACGCGGGCTTCGACCCCATCGACCACACCCAGGTCGACCCGCGCCTGGGCGACTGGGGCGACATCCATGCCCTGGGCCGCCAGGTGGACCTGATGGCCGATGTGATCGTCAACCACATCTCGGCCGACTCGCCCCAGTTTCAGGACTATTCCGAGAAGGGCGAAGCCTCGCGCTACCACGGCCTCTTCCTGACCCTGGACGCGGTCTTCCCCAACGGCGTGGACGAGCAGCAGCTGCTGGCCGTCTACCGCCCGCGGCCGGGCCTGCCGCTGCGCTACACCCAGCTGAAGAACGGCAGCAAGCGCATCCTCTGGACCACCTTCACGCCGCAGCAGCTGGACATCGACGTCCACCACCCCGAGGGCCGGGCCTATCTGGACGGCATCCTGCAGCGCTTTGCCGACAGCGGCATCCGCATGATCCGGCTCGACGCCGCCGGCTACGCGATCAAGAAGGCCGGCCACTCCTGCTTCATGATGCCGGAGACCTTCGCCTTCATCGCCGAGTTCAGCGCGCGGGCGCGCGCGCTGGGCATCGAGGTGCTGGTCGAGATCCACAGCTACTACCAGCGTCAGATCGAGATCGCCCGCCAGGTGGACTGGGTCTACGACTTCGCCCTGCCGCCGCTGGCCCTGCACGCCCTCTTCTTCGGCACGGCCGAGCCGCTCAAGCGCTGGATCACGATCCGGCCGCGCAATGCGCTGACCGTGCTGGACACGCATGACGGCATCGGCATCATCGACATCGGCGCCGACCCGGCCGACCGCACCGGCTCACCCGGCCTGGTGCCGCCGCAGGAACTGGACGCGCTGGTGGAGCGCATCCACACCGCCAGCGGCGGCCAGAGCCGCCAGGCCACCGGCGCCGCGGCCTCCAACCTGGATCTCTACCAGGTCAACTGCACCTTCTACGACGCCCTGGGCGGCGACGCGCGCCGCTACCTGCTGGCCCGCGCCCTGCAGTTCTTCCTGCCGGGCGTGCCCCAGGTCTATTACGTGGGCCTGCTGGCCGGCCACAACGACATGGACCTGCTGGTGCGCAGCCAGGTCGGCCGCGACATCAACCGCCACCACTACACGCCCGCCGAGATCGAGCAGGCCCTGCAGCGCCCCGTGGTGCGCCAGCTGCTGGAGCTGATCCGTCTGCGCAATGCCCACCCGGCCTTCCAGGGCGAGTTCACCGTGCTGGACACGCCGGCCCAGGTCCTGAGCCTGCGCTGGCGCCAGGGCGAGCACGAGGCCGCCCTGGACATCGACTTCGCCAGCCTGGCCCACCGGCTGAGCTTCAGCCGCCCCGGTCAGGCAGCCCTGGAACTGCGCCTGGGCGAGTGATGCCGCAGGGCGCCGAGGCGGCTCAGCCCGCCTCGTCCAGGGCCGTCAGATCGGCCATGCGCCGCACCTTGACCTTGCGGCCCTTGAGCTTGCCGTTGGACAGGCGCTTGACCACCTCGCGTGCCAGTTCGCGCTTCACGGCCACATAGCTGTGGAAGTCGGTGATGGTGATCTTGCCGATATCGGCGGCCTGGAAGCCCGCCTCGCCGGTGAGCGCGCCCAGGATGTCGCCGGGGCGGATCTTGTCCTTGCGGCCACCCAGGATCTGCAGGGTGTCCATGGCTGGCTGCAGCGGGGCGCCGCCCTCGGCGGGCGTGAGGGTGTCCAGGCCCTGCCACTGGAACTCGCGGCCCAGCAGCTGCTCGATGCGGCCCACGCGACCCATCTCGTCCAGGCTGGCCAGGCTCAGGGCCAGGCCTTGCGCGCCGGCCCGGCCGGTGCGGCCGATGCGGTGCACATGGGCTTCGGCGTCGGCGCTCATGTCCACATTGATCACGCATTCCAGCTGGGCGATGTCCAGGCCCCGCGCCGCCACATCGGTGGCCACCAGCACCGAGCAGCTGCCGTTGGCAAACTGGATCAGCACCTGGTCGCGCTCGCGCTGCTCCAGATCACCATGCAGGGCCAGGGCCACAAAGCCCTGGGCCGTCAGCACATCCACCAGATCGCGGCACTGCTGCTTGGTATTGCAGAAGGCGATGGTGCTGGCCGGACGGAAATGCAGCAGCAGGCTGGAGACCGCGTGCAGACGCTCGCCCTCGCCCACCTCGAAGGCCAGCTGACGGATCTGGGCCGGTGCCTGCGCGCCCCCCTCGGCCCCGCCGGCCTGCACCTTGACCTCGGCCGGCTCGCGCATGAAGCGCTGGGCCAGATCGGCAATGCCGGCCGGATAGGTGGCCGAGAACAAGAGGGTCTGGCGCTCCTTGGGGCAGCGCTTGGCCACCTGCACGATGTCGTCGACAAAGCCCATGTCCAGCATGCGATCGGCCTCGTCCAGCACCAGGGTCTTGATGCGGCCCAGGCCCAGGGTGCCGCGCTCCAGATGGTCCAGCAGGCGGCCGGGCGTGCCCACCACGATGTGGGCGCCGTAGGCCAGGCTCTCGGCCTGGGGCCGCAGCGGCGAGCCGCCGCACAGCGAGAGCACCTTGATATTGTCGGCCGCGCGCGCCAGGCGGCGGATCTCCTGGGTCACCTGCTCGGCCAGCTCGCGCGTGGGGCAGAGCACCAGGGCCTGCACCTCCATGACCGCGGCGTCCAGGCGGTGCAGCAGGGAAAGCGCGAAGGCAGCGGTCTTGCCGCTGCCGGTCTGGGCCTGGGCGATCAGGTCGCGGCCCTGCAGCGCCAGCGGCAGCGAGGCCGCCTGGATGGGCGTCATCTGCGCATAGCCGAGCTGGGCGAGATTGGCCTGCAGGGCCGGGCTCAGCGGCAGATCGGCAAAGGGACGGGCGGAGGACGGCGCGGTATCTTTCATCCGCGGATTATCCCCGCCACGGGCTTTCAGGCCTCGCAGGCACACAGCCGCGGTGCGGCATAGTCCCGCCCCACGACGGCGCGGGCATAGAGATAGTTCTCCCGCGCCCGCTCGCTGAGCTCATCCAGCGGCACGCGCCCACGCTCATCACAGGGAAAGGCCAGGGCCCGACCGGCGTCGAACAGGGACTGGAAGCGCAGTTCGTAGCGCGAGGCGGGATGAAGGGGCGACGACGGGCGGGGTGCGAGTTCCATGCGGGGCGCCTCGGGCGGCGGGCGGATGAAGCCAGACTAGGCGAGCGCCGGACGCTCGCCCGTGCAAAGGTCTCACCCCGGCCCGGTGGCCCCCGCGGCTGTGGGGCCGAGCGCGCAGGATGTCACGCCGCGCTCAGCCGCCCGCGCGCTTGACCTTGTGGCCCGCGGCCGTGAGCCGCGTCATCACCGTCTCGACATGGTCGCCCTGCACCTCGATCACCCCGTCCTTGACCGTGCCGCCGGAGCCACAGGCGGCCTTGAGCTGCTTGGCCAGGGCGACCAGCGCCTCATCGTCCAGGTCCAGGCCCCGGACCAGGGTGACGCCCTTGCCCTTGCGGCCCTGGGTCTCGCGGCTGACGCGCACGATGCCATCGCCCGCAGGGCGGGCCCGGGCCCGCTGCTTGCACTGGCACTGGGCCTGGGGCTGGCCGCAGTCGGGGCAGGCGCGGCCCGTTTCGGTGGAATAGACCAGGCGGCTGTTGGCATTGCTCATGGGCAGCATTTGAACTCAAGGCCGTGTTGCCTAGGGTAGGCCGCAGTCCGGCACGCCGTATCGCGCTGCTAGAGTGGTTTGCAAGAACAAGCACCGCCACGGAGACACCCAATGTCCATGGACCGTAGAAGCCTGCTGATCGCTGCCGGCGCCCTGCCTCTGGGCGCCCTCGGCTCCTTGCCCGCCCTGGCGCAGGCGCTGGAGAAGCCCAAGCTCACCATCGCGGTGGGCGGCAAGAACCTGCTGTATTACCTGCCCCTGACCATTGCCGAGACCCAGGGCTTCTTCAAGGCCGAGGGGCTGGACGTGACGATTGCCGACTTTGCCGGCGGCTCGCGCGCCCTGCAGGCCCTGGTGGGCGGCAGCGCCGACATCGTCTCGGGCGCCTTCGAACACACCCTCAATATGCAGCTCAAAGGGCAGCGCCTGCGCGCCTTTGCCCTGCAGGGCCGGGCGCCCCAGATCGTGCTGGGCGTGAACCCCAAGACCTTGCCCAACTTCAAGTCGGTGGCCGACCTCAAGGGCAAGAAGCTGGGCGTGACCGCGCCGGGCTCCTCCACCAATGTGCTGGCCAACTTCGTGCTGGCCAAGGCCGGGCTCAAGCCGGGCGATGTGTCCATCATCGGCGTGGGGGCCGGCAGCGGCGCGGTGGCGGCCATGCGCGCCGGCCAGATCGATGCGATCAGCAATCTCGATCCGGTGATCACCCTGCTGGCCCGCTCGGGTGATCTGAAGATCGTCTCCGACACCCGGCTCGTCGCCGAGGCCGACAAGGTCTTCGGCGGCCCCATGCCGGCCGGCTGCCTCTACACCGCACAAAGCTTCATCGACAAGCATCCCGCCACGGTGCAGGCCGTGACCAACGCCCTGGTGCGCGCCAACAAGTGGATACAGCAGGCGGGGCCCAGCGACATCATCAAGGCCGTGCCCGAGAGCTATCTGCTGGGCGACCGCGCCGTCTATGTGGACGCCTTCCTGGCCGCCAAGGGCGCGCTCTCGCCGGACGGCAGCATTCCCGAGGCCGGCGCCGAGACCGCGCGCCGCGCCCTGGCCAGCATCGACAAGGACGTGGCCGAGGCCAAGACCCTGGATCTCAAGGCCGTCTGGACCAATGACTTCGTGAAGAAGGCCAATGCCAAGTACCGCTGAGCGCCCGCCGGCCCTGGCGCTGGACGGCGTCAGCTGCACCTTTGTCTCGCGGGACGATCCCGGCCAGCGCTATACCGCGGTGCGCGATGTGAGCCTGGCCGTGGGCGCGGGTGAGTTCGTCTCGGTGGTGGGCCCCACGGGCTGCGGCAAGAGCACCTTGCTGAATGTGGCGGCCGGCCTGCTGGAGCCCAGCAGCGGCACGGTGCAGGTCTTCGGCCAGGCGCTGAGCGGCCTCAATGCCCGCGCCGGCTATATGTTCCAGGCCGAGAGCCTGATGCCCTGGCGCACCGCGCTGCAGAATGTGATGGCCGGTCTGGAGTTCCGCGGCGCCGCCGATGCCCGCGCCCAGGCCGAGGACTGGCTCAAGCGCGTGGGCCTGGGCGGCTTTGGCGACCGCTACCCCCACCAGCTCTCCGGCGGCATGCGCAAGCGCGTGAGCCTGGCCCAGACCCTGGTGCTGGACCCCGACATCATCCTGATGGACGAGCCCTTCTCGGCCCTGGACATCCAGACCCGCCAGCTGATGGAGAACGAGGTGCTGGCCCTGTGGGCGAGCAAGAAGAAGGCCGTGCTCTTCATCACGCATGATCTGGACGAAGCCATCGCCATGAGCGACCGCGTGGTCTGCCTGTCCGCCGGCCCGGCGGCCCGGCCCATCGGCGAATTCCACATCGACCTGGCGCGGCCGCGCGATGTGGCCGAGGTGCGCAACACCCCGCGCTTCATCGAGCTGCACCAGGCCATCTGGGGCGTGCTGCGCGAGGAAGTGCTCAAGGGCTACCAGCAGCAGCTGGCGGCTTGAGTCCGACCATGTGGAAATTCATACAACCCCGCCCTGGCAATCTGCGCGCCTGGCAGCTGGGCCTGCTGCTGGCGGTGTTCGGGCTCTGGCATCTGCTTACCACGCCGGGCCTGATCCCGCCCTTCATGTTCGAGAACGAGCAGCAGGCGGCCTTCTTCTTCGGTGAGCCGCTCAAGATCTTCGGCCGCATCTGGAACTGGTTCTTCGCCAACGCCGACATCTACGAGCATCTCTGGGTCACCCTGCTGGAGACGGTGCTGGCCTTCGGCATCGGCACCACGCTGGGCCTGGGCGCGGGCCTGTGGCTGGGGCTCTCGCCCCTGGCCGCCGCCATCTGCGACCCGTACATCAAGGCCCTGAACTCCATGCCTCGCGTGATCCTGGCGCCCATCTTCGCGGTCTGGTTCGGGCTGGGCATTGCGAGCAAGGTGGCCCTGGGCGTGACCCTGGTGTTCTTCATCGTCTTCTTCAATGTCTACCAGGGCGTGAAGGAGGTCAGCCCCGTGGTGCTGGCCAATGCGCGCATGCTGGGGGCCAGCCCGCGCCAGCTGCTGCGCCATGTCTATCTGCCCAGCGCCACCAGCTGGGTCTTCAGCTCCCTGCACACCAGCGTGGGCCTGGCCTTCGTGGGCGCCGTGGTGGGCGAGTACCTGGGCTCCTCGCGCGGCGTGGGCTATCTGATCCTGCAGGCCGAGGGCGCTTTCGACATCAACACCGTGATGGCCGGCATCCTGGTGCTCACCGCCTTTGCCCTGGTGCTGGACGCCGCCGTGGGGCGGCTGGAGCGGCGGCTGATGAAGTGGCAGCCGCGCCAGAGCCAGACCGAGAAACTCTGAGCCGCCGCCTGCGCGGACAGCTGCGCTCGCTATGCTGCGCGCCATGCCGTCACCAGACTCGCCGCCTGACACGCCACCCGTCCCGCCCAGCTTCCGCGAAGCCCTGCGCTTCTGGTTCAGGCTGGGCTGCATCAGCTTCGGCGGCCCGGCCGGCCAGATCGCGCTGATGCATGAGGAGCTGGTGCAGCGCCGGCGCTGGATCAGCGAACGCCGCTTTCTGCATGCGCTGAACTACTGCATGCTGCTGCCCGGCCCCGAGGCCCAGCAGCTGGCCACCTATATCGGCTGGCTGCTGCACCGCACGCGCGGCGGCATCGCGGCCGGCGCCCTCTTCGTGCTGCCCTCGCTGCTGCTGCTGATCGGCCTGTCCTGGGCCTATATGGCCTGGGGCCAGACCCCGCTGGTGGCCGGCCTGTTCTACGGCATCAAGGCGGCCGTCACCGCCCTCGTGCTGCAGGCGGCCTGGCGCCTTGGCGGCCGCGTGCTCGGGCGCAGCCGCTGGCACTGGGCCCTGGCGGCGGGGGCCTTCCTCACCCTCTTCGCCCTGCAGCTGCCCTTTCCCCTGATCATCGCCACGGCCGCCCTGCTGGGCTGGCTGGGCCGCCGGCACATCGGCTCCGCCGCGGCGGGGCACGCGGCCGCCAGCGCAGCCACGCCACGGCAGGCCGCCGTGATCGACGACGACACGACGCCACCGCCGCATGCCCGCTTCAGGCCCGCCCGCCTGGGCCTGCAGCTGCTGACGGCCGCCCTGCTCTGGGGCCTGCCCCTGCTGGCCCTGTGGAGCCTGCCCCTGCTGCCGGCCCTGGGCCTGTTCTTCAGCCAGGCCGCCCTGCTGACCTTTGGCGGCGCCTATGCGGTGCTGCCCTATGTGTTCCAGGGCGCGGTGCATCAGCAGGGCTGGCTCAGCGCCGGCCAGATGATGGACGGTCTGGCCCTGGGCGAAACCACGCCGGGCCCGCTGATCATGGTGCTGGCCTTTGTGGGCTTTGTGGCCGGCTGGCAAGACCCGGCCCTGCGCGCGGCCCTGCAGGCGGCGCCCTGGGTGGCGGGCACGCTGGCGGCCTGTGTGGTGACCTGGTTCACCTTCCTGCCCTCCTTTGTTTTCATCCTGGCCGGCGGTCCCCTGGTGGAATCCACCCACGGCGATCTGCGCCTGAGTGGGCCGCTCACGGCCATCAGCGCCGCCGTGGTGGGCGTGATCCTGAACCTGGCCCTGTTCTTCGCCTACCACCTGCTGTGGCCACAGGGCTTTGGCGGGAACTTTGATGCCCCAGCCGCCCTGCTGGCCCTGGGCGCCGCGCTGGCCCTGATCTGGGCCCGCCGCGGCGTGGTGGAAGTCTTGCTGCTGTGCGCCCTGCTGGGCCTGGGCCTCAAGAACTGGCTGCCCGCCCTTTGAAAGCCCTGGCCTGAGGAGACACACCATGGCCCAGCCCCTGCGTGAAGCCCTCAAGCGCGAGTTCTATCCCTTTGTGGAAGCCCGGGGCTTTGTGCGGCAGCGTGCCACCCACCCGCTCTTCACCGAGTTCCGCCGCCAGCGTGACGGCATGGTCCAGGTCTTCGAGATCCAGTGGGACAAGTACCAGCGGCCGCGCTTCGTACTGAATTTCCAGCGCGCCGAGGGCATGCAGGCGCCCAGCCGCACGGCCAGAGGCCGGCTGCAGCGCCGCCGCGGCGGCTCGCTGGCCTGCTGGTTCGGCCTGCACAAACCCTGGCTGGCGGTGCTGCGCAGCGCCAGCCTGCGCTACCGCCCCGAGGAAGTGGTGCAGGAACTGATGCGCAGCTTTCCCGAGCTGGAAGCCTGGTGGCTGTGCGGTGAGGAAGGGCCTCACCTGTATTGCGTCGCGCTGCCCGCTCAGGCCACCAGGGCGAGCGACTCCCTGTCCTGAAACTCGGGCGCACCGGCTAACGGCAGGGGCTCGCCGCCGAACAGGCCGCGCTCCAGCGCCAGGGGATCATTGACCGTGCGCAGGCGCTGGTAGGCCTCCTCGGCCTCGGGATAGCGGCGGCGCAGATAGTGCAGCCACTGCTTGAGCCGGCCGGCCTGGTGGCGCGGCGCCACGTTCTGGCGCACCTGGGCCCAGAAACGCTGCATCAGGGGCAGGAGCGCTGCCCAGGCCAGGGCGGGCGCTGCCGGGCTGGCAATCGCCAGGGCCAGACCCGGATCGGCCACCATGCCGCGGCCCAGCATCAGGTGCTCGCAGCCGGACTCGGCGCGGGCGCGCTGGGCGTCCTCGACGGTCCAGATCTCGCCATTGGCCACCACCGGGATGGCCAGGGCCGCGCGCAGCGGGGCGATGCGGTCCCAGAAGGCGGGCGGCTTGTAGCCCTGGGCCTTGGTGCGGCCGTGCACCACCAGCTCGCTGGCGCCGGCGCCGGCAATGGCCAGGGCGCAGTCCAGGCTGCGCGACTCACACTCATAGCCCAGGCGCATCTTGGCCGAGACGGGGATGTGGGCCGGCACGGCCCGCCGCACCGCGGCCACGATCTCGTGGATCAGCTCGGGCTCGTCCAGCAGCACGGCGCCGCCGCGGTGGCGGTTCACGCATTTGGCCGGGCAGCCGAAGTTCAGGTCTATGCCCTCGGGCGCCAGCGTGGCCAGGCGGGCCGCGTTCTCGGCCAGGCAGACGGGGTCGGAACCCAGCAGCTGGGCGCGCACGGGCACGCCCGCGGCCGTGCGGCTGCCCTGACGCAGCTCCGGCACGATGCGGGTGAAGACCCGCGCCGGCAGCAGCTGGTCGGTGATGCGTATGAATTCGGACACACAGCGATCGATACCGCCCACCTGGGTCAGCACATCGCGCAGCATATGGTCCAGCAGGCCCTCCATGGGCGCCAGCAAAATCATGGGAGGCGACAATCCTCTTTCAGCGAGGGGCGAGAGCATAGCCGAAGCATCCACAGCCGCTGTGGACAAGTCGGTGCAAGGCCTGCGCAGAATGCACGCAAGTGCTTGCCGGCAAAGGCCTTTGTTTGCTCTGCCCAAGATTTAAGCAGCGCGCAGAAAGGCAGATATGCAACTGATCGTCGCGGCCCTCACCATCGCAGCCCTGGTGCTGTGGGGCCTTTTCAACCCGAGCGGCATGGGCGCCTTCTTCGACGGCGCCCTGGCCCAGCTGACGCGCAAGCTGGGCTGGCTCTATCTGTGGGTGGTGCTGGGCCTGGTGCTGGCCAGCCTGGTCCTGGCCTTCGGCCGCACCGGGCGCCTACGCCTGGGCGGCGAGGACGAGGAGCCCGCCTTCTCCCTGGGCGCCTGGTTCTCCATGCTCTTTGCCGCGGGCATGGGCATAGGCCTGGTGTTCTGGGGCGTGGCCGAGCCCATCTCCCACTACATCAACCCGCCGCCGGGCGTGGCCCCGCGCACGCCCGAGGCGGCCAATGCCGCCATGCGCTACAGCTTCTTCCACTGGGGCCTGCACCCCTGGGCGGTGTACAGCATGGTGGGCCTGGCCATCGCCTTCTTCCAGTTCCGGCGCGACAAGCCGGCCCTGATCAGCTCGGTCACCGCCACCCTGCCCTGGCGCTGGGCGCCGCGCCTGGGCCCGCTGGTGGACACCCTGGCCCTGGTGGCCACCGCCTTCGGCGTGGCCGCCTCCCTGGGCGTGGGCGCGCTGCAGATCAATGCCGGCCTGGCGCGGCTCTTCGACGTGCCGGTGAGCCTGGGCGCCCAGCTCTCCATCATCGCGGTGACCACGGCCCTGTTCCTGATCTCGGCCATCAGCGGGGTGGAGCGCGGCGTGAAATGGCTCTCCAGCGCCAATCTGCTGCTGGCAGCCGGCCTGGCCATGCTGGTCTTTGTGCTGGGCCCCACGGTGGCCATCATCGACAACCTGAGCAATGCCCTGGGCAGCTACCTCAGCGAGCTGCTGCGCATGAGCCTGCGCATGACGCCCTTCCGCGAGAGCGCCTGGGTCAGCGACTGGACCATCTTCTACTGGGCCTGGTGGATCAGCTGGTCGCCCTTTGTGGGCGTGTTCATCGCGCGCGTCTCGCGCGGCCGCACCATCAAGGAGTTCGTGCTGGGCACGGTGCTGGCGCCCACCATGGCGGCGGCCCTGTGGTTCGCCATCTTCGGCGGCACCGCCCTGCATATGCAGATCTTCGGCGGCCTGCCGATTGCCGACGCGGTGAGCCGCGATGTGGCCACGGCCATGTTCGCGGTCTTCGACGCCCTGCCCGGCAGCACCTGGCTGAGCCTGGCGGCCACGGTGCTGGTGCTGGTCTTCTTCGTCACCTCGGGCGACTCGGCCACCCTGGTGCTGGCCACCATGAGCAGCGGCGGCCGCGCCGATCCGCCCGCGCCGCTCAAGCTGCTCTGGGGCCTGCTGGTGGCAGCCATCGCGGCCAGCCTGCTGGGTGTGGGCGGAGTCAAGGCCCTGCAGACCGCCACCATCGTCTTCGCCCTGCCCTTCACCGGGGTGCTGGTGCTGCTGGCCCTGGCCCTGTGGCGGGCCGCCCAGCAGGACGAGAAGGCGCTGACGCGGGAGGAAAAGCGGCTGCAGGCGCGGATGCGGCATCTGCTGCCGCCGGAGGAGTGAAGAACGCGGAGGCGCGAAACGTCGTCAGACCTTGTGCCGCCAGCGCAGGCCGCGGGGCAGCTCGCGAGGGCCGAACAGGAAATGCAGCACCCGGCGCCGGCTGGCCGAAGCGGCACCGGCCTTGGAGGATGCGTGCAGCAACAGGCACAAGCGTCGGCTTGGGCAAAGGCTGTGGCATTGCCTCATCAGACCTACGCATCGACCAGAATTCACTTGTCGGTGATCAGGACCAGGTCGCCAGCTGTTACGGCGATCTGCCCATTCGTTAGTAGCGCAATGCCGCGCACTTTGCCTGCGGAGGCCGCCCCGGCTAACGCGCCCGTACGAGGCAACGCATCGACACCGCCAGGGGCAAGGCGGAAAACGCGACCATCAGGCGTCATCTGCCGAACGCCTCCGCGCCCGATGTAGGCCGAGGCATCCGTGTAGTAAAGCTCCCCGGTTGCTTTGTCACGCGCGATGCCGATGGGTTCATGCACGCAGACGTCCGTCGGCACAGTGGCGTCACTCATAAGGCAAAGCGAACCACGGCCGGCCACTGTACTCACAGTACCGTCTGGTGCTATCTTGCGAATGCGCTGGTTGTTGCGATCGACCACCCATAGCGTTCCATCATCGGATGCTGCTATATGCAGTGGTTGATTGAAGCGAGCCACAGTGCCGTTGCCATCGGCGAAGCTCCCCGCACCAGCCGCACCGGCCACCGTGAAGACAACACCGGCCGGCGTAATTTTGCGAATCGCATGGTTGTCCGTGTCGCCGACGTAAAGATTGCCCACCGCGTCGCGGGCCAGACCGATAGGGCCATTGAACAGGGCGGCCGCTGAAGCCCCGTCACTCAGGCCATTGCTACCCGGTATGCCCGCGACGACACTCACCAAGCCGTTTGGCGTGATCTTGCGGATTGCGTTGGAATCGGTATCCGCGACATAGATGTTCTCATCTTCATCAACGACCAACTGTCCGAGCGACGGGAAGTTCTGTCCACCGATACAGCAGTGCACCAGCGTCACCGCTGGCCTCGGGACGATTGCCAGCGTCGTGACCGTACCGTCGAGCGCAATTTTGCGTACAGCCCGGTTCTCGCTATCTGCGACGTAGAGCGCGCCGCTGGGGCCCTGTGCGATGCCATTTGGCCCCCAGAAGGCAGCGGCTTGCCCAACCCCGTCGATCAGACCAGGCATCGGAGCCTTGCCGGCAATCACCGTTGTCGTGAAGTCATCGTTGATGCGACGGATGGTGTTGGTCTCGCTGTCAGCAACGACCAGTGTGCCGCTCGGGGACAAGGCGATAGCAATCGGGTACGACGTTGGCCATCCGTCGAGGCTCAGGTCCACCGGAAGCGTAGTCACCTCGCCGTTTGGAGCAAGTTTGCGGATCTTGCGGCCCTCCAGGGCATAGACCGTGCCGTCCGCTGCCACGGCCATATCATTGATGCTGGCGAAGCGGGCTTGGATCCCGATACCATCGCGTGATGGCGGGTTGCCGGGTGACTCGAAGGAATTGAAGTGCTTGCCGGCTATCGTCGTAATGGTGCCGTCGGCTGAAACCCTGCGTATGGTATAGACCTGCGAGATGTACAGCATGCCTGCCGCATCGAACCCAATGGAGCTCCTCCCGTCGGCGCTGATACGCGCCTGGTCGCCCTTGCCGTCCATGTAACCACCTGAGCCAGCCTTGCCAGCAAGATCGGTCCAACTGCCATCCAGCTCACGTCGGCGCAACACCGATCCCTGTGACTGGACTGCATAGATGCGGCCATCGGCCGCGCGTGCAAGAGCCCAAATCATGTTGTCGTAGGAGGTGAAGCCTCCGATCGGCAATTGGCGTGCCATTCCCCTAGGAGGACGGTCCCAAAGCTGCACGTAGCACTCATACCCAAGGGGGGCCCCCACCAGCCCCTGTGAGCCATAGGCGAACAGACTGAACTCCATCGCGACGCGCCCCATGCCGCAGCGTTCATCTCCCAAGTCCACCGTCGAGACCATGCCTTGCGGCGACAGCATGCGCACTGCGCCATTGCCAGCATCTGAGATGAACAGGTTGCCGTCTGCGTCAAAGCTGAGCGACCGTATGCGGTCAAAGGTGGCGCTTAGCGCCGGACCATCCTTTTGGCGCGTAACCAGTTCGTTGCCAGCCAGGAGTCGCAGTTGTTGCCTATTGCCCACGATGATGGTGGCCGTGCCGCTGGAACTGAGGCCAAAGGCATTGGTCGCGGTCAAGCTGACGACGTAGGTGCCCGGGCCGGGGAATGTGTGCTTGAGGTCCTCGCCGGCTTGGCTTGTTTTGCTGGGAGATCCGTCGCCGAAGTTCCAGTTGTAGCGCCGCCCCGTTTCTCCCAAGCCCCCGTTGTCCGCGCTTCGCCCGCTGAAGCCAACGGTGGAGCTGGCGGCCGAGCTGCCGCTCAGTGGCTGATATGGCGAGATAGTGACGGCCGAGGGCGGTACTGGCGGCATTATCTGCAGGGTAAAGGAACTCATGCCAGTCGCCTCGGTCGCGTTCGTCTGCGAGACACGGACCTCATAGGTCCCCGGCTGGCGGTAGACATGAACGACCGGTCCGAGCGGCGCATCGGCACTGGTGCCATCACCAAAGTCCCAGTGCACCAAGCCCTGTGACGGGTCACCATAGACAGAAAGGTTGACGTCGGTACCGCTGATCATGAGCCCGGTTGCGCCCGCGCTGATCGACGGAGTTTGGGTCAAGATGCTGAGCTTGAGTGTCGCGACCGCCTTCAGTCCCCCGGCGCGCCACACGGTCAAGCTGACCGGATAATCGCCCCGAGTCAAGTAGGTAATGTCGATGGATTTGCCCTCAGCCGTGCGCCCGTCGCCCAGACTCCATTCGTAGCGCTGTACATCAGGGATGGGGTCATGCACAGCGGTCAGCGCCGTACGCTGCCCGATCGAGAGTGCCATGCGGGAGGCAGAGATACTGACGTTCACCGGAGCTGCGATCTGGACTTCGGAGCGTGCTGTGGCTGACTTGCCACGCGCGTCGGTGACTATGAGCGCGACCGGGAAAGTGCCAGCTGTGGCGTACGCATGCACGACACGATCATTACTCCCACTAGCGGTGCCGCCATCGCCAAAGGTCCAGGCAAAGTTGAAGGGCGCCGTGCCACCTGCGGCCTGGGCTGCGAATCGAATCTCAGCGCCAATCAGTGCAGGGCTACCCTCGATAGTGGCGATCGCGACGCCGACTTCTGGTGCGGGTGCGGGTTGCGGTGTGATCGGACCAGGCTGAACAGGTGCGGTTGATTCGCCCCCGCTTCCGCCACCACCACCGCAAGCGACAAGCGCCAAGCTCGCGAGGCACAACACGAGTGCAGCCCCGACCCGGCGCCACGATGGCGCCCGCCCGATTCGATTCATAGATCCCGTCCCTACTGCCAGACCCTATCGGCCCAGCGATCGTCGATATGCGTGCCCAGCGATGCCGGACCGGCGCGGCGTTACTGCGCGCGCGACGATTCTCGCTGAGCGCGGTATGGATCCCCTAGGGGATCCCCCTGGGTCGGGGGCGGAACATTAATCGGTACCAAATGCTGTAGCCACCGATCTGCACCGATCGTTTGCGGTAGACATGCAGTTTCAGCGGGGAGCCGGCTGATCCCTGCAGGATTCACCGGATCCATCGCGCTATCTGGCACTCACAGCTGCCGAACCACTGGCGCATACATCCCACGCCATGCCTGACGCGAGCGGCGGCAAGAACTCAAACCCTGCCGCCCGCCGGAACCCGGTCCACCGGCCCCAGCTCCCTCTGCGTCAGCCACAGCCGCAGGTCGAACTCCAGCTGGCCGTAGCGGGGCTCCATATGCTCGCAGAGCTGGTAGAAGGCTTTGTTGTGCTCCAGCTCGCGGATGTGGGCCAGCTCATGGACCACGATCATGCGCAGGAAGTCGGCCGGCGCCTCCTTGAAGAGCGTGGCCACGCGGATCTCGCGGCGGGTCTTGAGCTTGGCGCCCTGCACGGTCTGGGCCCGGGTGTGCGTGCCCAGGGCATGCTGGATGACCTTGAGCTTGGCGTCGAAGCAGACCTTGTTGAGCGGCTCGGCATTGCGCATGAAGCGCTGCTTGAGGGCCTGGGTGTAGTCGAACAAGGCCTTGTCGCTGCGCACCTCATGCGCCTCGGGATAGCGCTCGGCCAGATAGGGCCCCAGGCGGCCCGCCTCGATCAGGCCCTGCACCTGGGCCTGCAGCGCGGCGGGATAGCCGGCCAGGTACTTCAGCACAGGCTGCATGCTCAGGCCGCGGCCGGCGCGTAATGCTCGGCCACCCAGCGCTCGAAGCGCTCGCACAGCGCGGCCTCGCCCTCGCGGCTGTCGGCCAGGACTTCGCTGCCATGCACGATGCGGATCTGCGCGTCCAGGCTGTCCAGGCCCACCGGGGACGGGCGCTGGGCGGCGGCGGCCATGGCCGCCTGGGCGCGGGCCCAGGCTTCGTCCACGGTCTCGTTGCAGGCCTCGGCCAGATAGCGGGCGTTGAAGCCCTCGCCGGTGAGGCGTCGCAGGGTGGCGTCGTGGTCGATGCTGTTGCCGGGGCCCCAGTAATGCTCGGCCAGGGCCGGCCCGATGGCGGGGTTGTCGCAGAGATAGCCCTGCTCGCGCAGGAAATGCGCGCGGGTCTGGTAGACCGCCATATGGGCCAGCAGATAGCCCTGGTAGGAGGCGGCGGACTCCTGGTTCAGCAGATGCGGCACGGCCAGCAGGGGCCGCGGCCCGGCGGCCAGGCCCTGCACGCGCTGCTCGGTGGCGCGGGCCAGGGCCTGCACCGCGGCGGGCGTGAGCTCGGCCTCGTCCAGGGCATAGAGCGCGGCCTCGAAGTAAGGCACGACCGCGATGGCGCGCTCGTCGAAGGCGCGCATGGGCTGCTGGCTGGCGATGCGCTCGCGGATCAGCGCGTCGGGCATGGGCTCGCCCGCCGCATTCAGGGCATAGCGCTTGAGCCAGTCGGCGTCGCCCAGCAGGCTGTCGCAGAACATGGACTGGGTCTCGGCATAGGCCATGGAGGTCGGCGCGAACTCCTGCGAGAAGCAGGGCGCGTTCTGCGTCACATTGGCGAAGTGCGCGGCATGGCCGCCCTCGTGGAACAAGGTGTTGATGGCGCGCAGGCCGCTGCCCACCTGGTCGGGCTTGGCCTCGGCGGTGAAATTGATCTGGCCGGGCACCCAGCGGCCGTCGGCGTCGAAGAAGGCCGGCACCGGGCCGTGGCAGAAGCCGTTCTGGAATTTGCCCGCGCGCTCCAGCAGATCCAGCTGCAGGGTGGCACCGCGGTAGCTGATGCCCAGGCGGCGGAAGCTCTCGATCCAGCGCCGCAGGGCCGGGCCGAAGGGCATATAGGCATCCATGCGCCGCACCACATCGCCGCCGCTGAAGTAGCGCAGATTCCAGGGGTCCAGAGCCTGGCGGCCATGCTGCTGCAACAGGGCGTCCAGGCTGCGCTGCTGGGCGGCCTCGGTGCGGGCCAGGAAGTCGTCCAGCACGGCGAAGAGCTGGGCCGGGCTCATGCCCTCGTTCTTGCGCAGCTTGTAGTCGAAGTAGTTCTCGTAGCCCTGGGCGCGCGCCAGGCGGTTGCGCAGGCGCACCAGGTCCAGAAAGCCGTTCTCCAGCACCCAGCGCTCCACCTCGCCGTAGGCCTCGAAGGAACTGCGGCGGCCGGCCTCGCTGGGGTTGGTGGCCATATTGGTGGCCAGCATGCTGAGGCTGGCCACCTCGCGCTCGCCGCGCTCGTTGAAGTGCGTGGGGGCGAGCTGCTTCTTGGCGGCGAACAAAGCCGCCTCGGCCGCGATCAGCTCGCGCATCAGGGCCCGGGCTTCGGGCTTTTCCAGGATGTGGGACTCGAACAGGGCCTGCCAGCCGCGCAGGCCGTGGCGCAGGGCCGCGGCGGCGTCACCCGGCTCGGTCTCCACCGCGGCCAGCTGGGCGCGGGTGTCGGCCAGGCGCTGGGGGTCGGCGATGAAGTCCTTGTAGCGCGCCTCGGCCGCGGCGAAGCCGGCATGGTCCTCGCTGGTGGCCATATAGGTGGACCAGAACAGGTCCTCCTTGGCCTTGTGCACCGCGAGGTAGTCGCGGTTGAGCTGGTCGAAGAACTGCTGGGCGGTGGCGAGGGGGGCATTCATGCCCGGCAGTTTATGCCGTGGCGCTCCGCCGCCCGCGGCCCAGCACCTCGGGCGTGGTCACGCCCATGGACACATAGAGGCTGGTCAGGCCTTCCACCCCCATCTCGGCCGGCCGCACCCAATCGGTGGGCAGGTAGAGCAGGCCGCCGCCCACCGGCACCGGCGCGGTGGGCACGATCACGGCCACATAGTCCACGCCGTCAATCGTCACCGGCTCGGGGCTGGAAAGCAGGCCCAGCACCAGGGCCCCACCCTCGGGCTTGACCCCGCCGAAATGGCACCAGACCGGCGCCATGGCGCGCACGCCGGCCTCGTCTCGCTTGGACATCATCTCCACCATGCGGCGCAGCAGCTCGTAGACGGTGCCCACCACCGGGATGCGCGCGATCAGGCCCTCCAGCCAGGCGCGCAGCCGGGTCTGCAGCTGGGCTTCCACCAGCAGGCCCAGCAGATAGACGCCCAGCACGACCAGGGCCAGGCCCAGCAGATAGGCCAGGCGGGCCGAGTCGGTGAGCTGCAGGCCCAGACGCCCCAGCAGGGAGCCCAGCCAGCTGCCCGGGCCGATGAACTGCAGCAGCAGGGTCACGACCCAGCCCAGCAGGGCCAGGGTGGCCACCAAGGGCAGCAGGGTCAGGGAGCCGGTGACAAAGGTGCGCAGCAGATGGCGGCGCGCCGAGGCGGCGATGGGGGCGACGGGCGTCATGGCGGGCGTGAGCGGCGAAGGAGTGGGCGGGAAGGTGTAGGGCGCAGCGCGGGCGAAAGCGGGCATCATGCCAGCATGCACACCGAGTCCGAGCCCCGCTTCCAGATCGAGATCGCGCCCCAGGGCTGGCGCTTCGACTGCCCGCCCGGCCAGACCCTGCTGCTGGCGGCCCTGGCCGCCGGCTACCGCCTGCCCCATTCCTGCCGCAACGGCACCTGCCGCGCCTGCATGGCGCCCCTGCTGCAGGGGCGGGTGGACTACCGCGTCGAATGGCCAGGCCTCTCGGCCGAGGAAAAGGCCGAGGGCTGGATACTGCCTTGCGTGGCCTGCCCGCGCGAGGGGCCCTTGCGGCTCCAGGCACCGCTGGCCCAGGACCTGAACCCGGCCTGAACCCGGCCCGATCCACCCGGCTTTGTCACGCGCCGGGCCATTCCCGGACAGAGTTCACACAAGCGCCGTCTTGCCCCCGTTTTTGTCACGATTGCACGGGGGGCGGCTGGTGCAGCATCCGGCATCCCAAGAAATTCGGACTCCCCATGCTGTTCCAACTCAATACCTGGCGCCTGCGCACCCGCGTGCTCTCCGGCTTTGCCCTCGTGATCCTGCTGATGATGGTGGCCTCGGCCGTCGGCATCGTGCGGGTGTCCATGCTGAACCAGCGCATCGATCACCTGGTGGCCGTGGACATGCGCGCGCTGGAGCTCTCCCGCCAATGGGCCGGCCTGAGCGAGGGCAGCATCCAGCGCCGCATCGTCTCCATGGCGGTGGATGACGAGGTCTTCATCAAGGCCTTCACACGACGCTCCAAGGAAATCTCGGAGCGCATCGACAAGGTGCAGGCCGAGCTGGACCAGATCAGCAAGTCGCCCGAGGCCGACCGCCTGAGCGATGTGATCGGCGAGGCGCGCAAGAAGTACCAGGCCTCGCGCGAGGACCTGATGAAGCGCAAGAAGGCCGGCGAGAACATCCAGAGCCGCGTGGCCGATGAGCTGATCCCGGCCATGGAAGCCTATCTGCAGACCATCGACCGCTACGCCGACTACACCCGCGAGGTGCTGCAGACCGCACGTCGCGAGGCCGAGGCCGAGGCCCAGACCACGCGCAGCCTGGTGCTGGGCCTGATGTTGCTGGCCACGGCGCTGGGCGTGTTCATCGCCATCGCCATCACCCGCTCGGTCACGGCCCCGCTGGCCGAGGCCCAGGCCCTGACCCAGGCCATCGCCAGCGGCGACCTGAGCGCCCGCACGGCGGCCGAGGGCAGCGACGAGCTGGCCGAGCTGCACCGCAGCCTGCAGCAGATGCAACAGAGCCTGGCCGGCACCATCACCGGGGTGCGCGGCGCGGCCGAGCAGGTGCGCCTGGCCTCGGCCGAGATCGCCACCGGCAATATGGACCTGTCCAACCGCACCGAGCAGGCCGCCAGCAGCCTGGAGCAGACCGGCGCGGCCATGGCCCAGCTGGGAGACGGCGTGAAGCTCAATGCCGATGCCGCCCGCGAGGCCGACCAGCTGGCCAAGACGGCGTCGGACGTGGCCGGCCGCGGCGGCGCCATGGTGGAGCAGGTGGTCAGCACCATGAGCGAGATCCAGCAGTCCTCCAACAAGATCGCCGACATCATCGGCGTGATCGACGGCATTGCCTTCCAGACCAATATCCTGGCCCTGAACGCCGCGGTGGAAGCCGCGCGGGCCGGTGAGCAGGGCCGCGGTTTCGCGGTCGTGGCCGGCGAGGTGCGGGCCCTGGCCCAGCGCAGCGCCCAGGCCGCGCGCGAGATCAAGGCCCTGATCTCCGCCTCGGTCGAGCGCGTGGAAGGCGGCAGCCGCCTGGTGGCCGACACCGGCAGCACCATGCGCGAGGTGGTGGACAGCGTGCAGCGCGTGACCCGCATCATTGGCGAGATCTCCAGCTCCAGCGCCAGCCAGGCGCTGACGCTCTCGGAGATCGGCCAGGCCATGCAGCAGCTGGACCAGATGACCCAGCAGAACGCCGCCCTGGTCGAGGAATCGGCCGCCGCGGCCGCCAGCCTGAAGGAACAGTCGGCCCAGCTGGTCGAGGCCGTGGCGGGCTTCCGCCTGTCCTGACGACCCAGGGGCGCAGGCGGCGATCTATCCCCGCCGGCTGTGGACAAGTCCGTGCACAGCCAGCGGATCAGCGCCGCAAGTGATTGATTTCGCTGCGATTGATCTGGATTGCCCGAAAAAAGGGCAGAGCTTTGGGACAATCGGGGTTCAGGCAGGTCGCGCCAGCGGCCCGCATCTCCCCACCCCCGGTCCCATGCATCGCACCATCTTCACGACGCCCGGCGTCAACACCCTGCTGCGCGCCTTCTCGCGCGGCTTTCTCAAACTCCGCGGCTGGAAGCTCGACGGCGCCCTGCCGCCGGGCCAGCCCAAATGCGTGCTGATTGCCGCGCCCCACACCAGCAACTGGGATCTGCCCTACACGCTGATGGTGGCCTTCGCCCTGCGCCTGAACATCTACTGGATGGGCAAGCAGCAGATCTTCCGCTGGCCCTTCGGTGCGGTGATGCGCTGGCTGGGTGGCATCGCGGTCAACCGCGAGCAATCGAGCAATCTGGTGGCAGCCTCGGCCGCGGCCCTGGTGGCGGCGGACGGCCCGGTGCAGCTGATCGTGCCGCCCGAGGGCACACGCAGCAAGACGCGCTACTGGAAGACGGGCTTCTACTGGATCGCCCACACGGCCCAGGTGCCCATCGTGATGGCCTACATGGACTACGAGCGCAAGCTCAGCGGTCTGGGCCCGGTGTTCAGGCCCACCGGTGATGTGGAAGCCGATATGCGCGAGATCAAGACCTTCTACGCCCAGTTCAAGGGCAAGAACTGGCGCCAGTTCGACCATGAGTGAAGCGCCCACCCAGCCCAAGGATCCGCTGCAGGGCAAGACCCTGGAGATGATCGTGAGCGAGCTGGCCGACTTTTTCGGCTGGCAGGAGCTGGGGCAACGCATCGCGATCCGCTGCTTTCAGAGCGATCCCAGCGTGGCCTCCAGCCTCAAGTTTCTGCGCAAGACGCCCTGGGCGCGCACCAAGGTGGAGAGCCTCTACCTCTTCATGCTGCGGGAGCAGGCACGCCGCGGCCCGGGCCGCGGCGGCTGAATCGGCTGGATAGCCTGTAGGGACCGGGGGGTCAGGCCTTGCCCGGTTCCGGCAGCTCGATCTTGACCTCGAGCACCTCGAGGTTGCCTTCGCGCTCCATATGGACCTTGATGTCGTCCGGGTTGATGGACACGTACTTGGAGATCACGGCCACCAGCTCGCGCTGCAGCTGCGGCAGGTAGTCGGGGCTGGAGCTGCGGCCATTGCGCTCATGCGCCAGGATCAGCTGCAGGCGCTCCTTGGCCACCGTGGCCGTGTTCTTTTTCTCGCCGAGGAAGAAGGACAGGAAACCCATCTGACTCACTCCCTCACTTGCCGCCGAACAGGCGCTTGAAGAAACCGGGCTTGACCGCCTCGATGAAGCGCATGGGCTTGTCCTCGCCCAGGAAGCGCGCCACCACATCGGCATAGGCCTCGGCCACATCGCTGCCCTTCATGTGGATGGCGGGCAGGCCCTGGTTGGAGGCCTGCAGCACGGTCTCGCTCTCGGGGATCACGCCGATCAGCTGGGTGCGCAGGATCTCGTGGATGTCCTCCAGCGAGAGCATCTGGCCGCCTTCCACGCGGTTGGGGTTGTAGCGCGTGATCAGCAGATGCTCCTTGACGGGCTCCTTGCCTTCGATGGCGCGCCGGGTCTTGCTGTTGAGCATGCCCAGGATGCGGTCCGAGTCGCGCACCGAGGAGACCTCGGGGTTGGTCACGACCAGGGCCTCGTCGGCATAGTGCATGGCCATCAGCGCGCCGGTCTCGATGCCGGCCGGCGAGTCGCAGATGATGTAGTCGAACTCCATGGCCTTGAGCTCGTCCAGCACCCGCTCCACGCCCTCCTGCTTGAGGGCGTCCTTGTCGCGGGTCTGGGAGGCAGCCAGGATGAAGAGCTTGTCCAGCTGCTTGTCCTTGATCAGGGCCTGGGCCAGCTTGACCTCGTCGTTGATGACGTTGATCAGGTCATAGACCACGCGGCGCTCCACACCCATGATCAGGTCCAGATTGCGCAGGCCGACGTCGAAGTCGATCACGCAGGTCTTGTAGCCGCGCATCGCGAGGCCCGTGGCGAAGCTGGCGCTGGTGGTGGTCTTGCCCACCCCGCCCTTGCCGGAAGTCACGACAACGATCTTGCTCATCGATTCAGGTCCTCAGAAAAATTGGGTACTGCACAGAAATTGTTCGGGCTCAGGTCTTCAACGGCTCCATGACGAGCTTCTCGCCTTCCAGGCGCACCTGGGCGGGCTTGCCCAGCACGGTGTCGGGCAGCGGGTTCTCGGTGGTGCGGTAGATGCCGGCGATCGCGATCAGCTCGGCCTCCAGGCTGGCGGCAAAGATGCGGGCCTCGGTGTTGCCACGCGCGCCGGCAATGGCCTTGCCACGCAGCGGCGCGTAGACGTGGATGTGGCCATCGGCAATCACCTCGGCGCCATGGCTCACCAGGGCCAGCACCACCAGGTCAGCGCCCTTGGCATAGACCTGCTGGCCCGAGCGCAGGGGCTTGTCGATCACCAGGGTGCGCGGCGCCTCGGCCGGCACTTCCACCGGCACCTCACGCTCCACCACCACCTCGCGCACGACCTCGCGCACCACCTCCTGCACACGCGGCTCCGCGCGCGGGGCCGGGTCCACATCGGGTGCCTCTGCCAGGCCCAGTTCCAGCGCGCGGGCCAGCAGCTCGGGGCCGGCGCCGCTCACGGCCACCGGCTGCATGCGGTAGCCGCGCAGCAGGCTCAGCAGGGCCGCCAGGTCCAGGGCCGGCTCGGCGCCCAGGCCCAGCTCGGCCTGGGCCGCGTCCGCTGCGGCCGCCGTGCTCTGCGGCAGTTGGGAAAAATCGATCAGCAGGGGTTCGCGGTCAAAGACCTCGGGCGTGTCCCCCAGGCGCTGCTGCAGCTCGGCGCCGAGCAGGCCCAGGTCGGCCGTCTTGAGCTCCAGCACCAGCAGGCCCAGCGTGGCGCTCTTGAGCTCGAAATGGTCCTGGGCACGGGCGGGCGCCTTGCCGCTTCCCGCCGTCCGTCCCTCCGCTCCCATGGCCCGATCCAGGCCCTCGGGGGCCGCTTTTAGCTGCGTCATTCGAGTCGCTGTGCTGCAAAGTGCGCGATTTTAGCGGTGCGGCGCAGCATGCCCGTTCAGCGTTGCCCCCAGGGATGGCGGTTCCACGCTGCCCAAAACTGAGGCAGGCCAAGCATGAGCATTACAAATCAATGACTTGGGATCGCTATCGAAAGGGGGTGCACAAGCTTGTCCACAGACGGCGTGGATAGCGCTGGCCCGCAGCCGGGTACGCCTCCCTAAGCGCGTGATTTTTGTGATACGGGACTTGACTTATCCCCATTTCAAGCGCAGCGAGAGTCCCCAAACCCAGGCCGGACCTGCTTGCTGCGGCGCAGCTCCGCGTTTTCCCGATTCATCGCTAAGTTGTTGATTCATATAAAACTTTGCCGACTGCACAAAAATTAGGCAAGCCAAGGCGGGAGCCCATGCCACAAGGCTTTAGCGAGTTCGCATCCCGCTTCTCCACAAAGTTATCCACAGGAACGGTGGATAGCTGTCAGAGCCCTTGCAAATCAAAAACTTAAGCGCGTTCCTTGAGTTCCACTTGAGCTTCCGGCGCTAAGTACGACAGTTCGGTGACGGCCTGGACGCCCCAGAAGGAAGGGACAGGCCCGATCCGGACCGCCGCCGCCCCAGCTTCGGGCCAGGGTGGCGAGCAGGCGCGGCCGCTCGCTCGCGCTCCGGTCGGCGCCAGCCCCTAAAATCTCCAGTCCTGCGCGGCGCCGCTCCCGGTGCCGCCGCTCTTCCCGCGACGCCCGACATGACCCGCAAGCTCTTCGTCACCACCGCCCTGCCCTACGCGAACGCCAATTTCCACATTGGCCACATCATGGAGTACACCCAGGCCGATATCTGGGTGCGCTTCCAGCGCATGATGGGTCAGGAGGTGCACTTCGTCTGCGCGGACGATGCCCACGGCGCGCCGATCATGATTGCCGCCGAGAAGGCCGGCAAGACGCCGCAGCAGTTCGTGGGCGACATCGCGGCGGGCCGCAAGCAGTACCTGGACGGCTTCCACATCAGCTTCGACAACTGGCACTCCACCGATGGGGCCGAGAACCACGAGCTCTCGCAGACCATCTACAAGGCCCTGCGCGCCAACGAACTGATCTCGGTGAAGACCATCGAGCAGTTCTTCGATCCGCAGAAGTCCATGTTCCTGCCGGACCGCTTCATCAAGGGCGAGTGCCCCAAGTGCGGCGCCAAGGACCAGTACGGCGACAGCTGCGAGGTCTGCGGCGCGGTCTACACGCCCACCGAGCTGAAGAACCCTTTCTCGGTGCTGACCGGCGCCACGCCGGTGATGAAGAGCTCGGAGCACTACTTCTTCAAGCTCAGCGACCCGCGCTGCGTGGAGTTCCTGGAGCAGTGGACCCAGACCCCGGGCCGCCTGCAGCCCGAGGTGCTGAACAAGATCAAGGAATGGTTCACCAAGGACGAGGAAGGCAATGGCGGCCTGGGCGACTGGGACATCAGCCGCGACGCGCCCTACTTCGGCATCGAGATCCCCGACGCGCCGGGCAAGTACTTCTACGTCTGGCTGGACGCGCCCATCGGCTACCTGGCCTCGCTGAAGAACTACTTCGCCAAGACCGGCCGCGACTTTGATGGCTTCATGGCCGACCCGTCCGTGGAGCAGGTGCATTTCATCGGCAAGGACATCACCTACTTCCACACCCTGTTCTGGCCGGCCATGCTGCATTTCAGCGGCCGCCGCACGCCCAACCATGTGTTCGTGCACGGCTTCCTCACCGTCAACGGTGGCGAGAAGATGAGCAAGAGCCGCGGCACCGGCCTGGACCCGCTCAAGTACCTGAACCTGGGCATGAACGCCGAGTGGCTGCGCTACTACCTGGCCGCCAAGCTCAACAGCAAGGTCGAGGACCTGGACTTCAACCCCGAGGACTTCGTCGCCCGCGTCAACAGCGATCTGGTGGGCAAGTACATCAATATCGCCTCGCGCGCCGCCGGCTTCCTGTCCAAGCGCTTCGAGGGCCGGCTCTCGGCCGATGTGGGCGTGGAAGGCAGCACCCTGCTGGACGGCCTGCGCGCCCAGGCCGGCGCCATTGCCGAGCTTTACGAGACCCGCGAGTTCGGCAAGGCCCTGCGCGAGATCATGCTGCTGGCCGACCGCGTCAACGAGTATGTGGACCAGAACAAACCCTGGGAGCTGGCCAAGCTGGAGGGCAAGGACCAGGTGCTGCAGGACGTCTGCTCGGTCTGCATCGAGGCTTTCCGCCTGCTGTCCATCTACCTCAAGCCGGTGCTGCCGGCCCTGGTGGCGCGTGTGGAGAACTTCCTCAAGGTGGAACCCCTGCAGTTCGCCGACGCGCAGCGCACCCTGGGGGCCCACCAGATCGGCGCCTACGAGCACCTGATGCAGCGCGTGGACCCCAAGCTGCTGGAAGCCCTGTTCGAGCCGCCCGCCGCGCCCAAGGTCCTGCCCGGCGGTGAAGACCTGGCCCCCGAGATCAAGATCGACGATTTCACAAAGGTGGATCTGCGCATCGCCAAGATCCTCAAGGCCGAGCCTGTCGAGGGCTCCGACAAGCTGCTGCGCCTGACCCTGGATGTGGGCGAGGGCAAGACCCGCAATGTCTTCAGCGGCATCAAGAGCGCCTACAAGCCCGAAGACCTGGAAGGCAAGCTCACGGTGATGGTGGCCAATCTGGCACCGCGCAAGATGAAGTTCGGCCTCAGCGAAGGCATGGTGCTGGCCGCCAGCCACGCCGACGAGAAGGCCCACCCCGGCATCTTCGTGCTGGAGCCCTTCCCCGGCGCCCAGCCCGGCATGCGGGTGCGCTGAAGCAGCGCCAAGCGACGGGGCCGAACGCGCGATGACCGCCTTCACCCCGGCCACCCGCTGCCTGCTGATCAGCCGGCGCCGGCGTTTCATCGCCCGGCGCCACCACTGCGGACCACCCGGCCCGCTCTCCCCCCGTCGTCCCGCCACGAACCGGAGAGCCCATGGTCCCGCTGCATCCCTTCCGCCCGCGCCTGCTCGACAGCCTGAGCGGCTACTCCCGCCGCCAGTTTCTCGCTGACGCCGGCGCCGGCCTCACGGTGGGCGTCGTCGCCCTGCCCCTGGCCCTGGCCTTTGCTATCGCCTCGGGCGTCAAGCCCGAGCAGGGCCTGGCCACGGCCATCATTGCCGGCTTCCTGATCTCGGCCCTGGGCGGCTCGAATGTGCAGATCGGCGGGCCGGCCGGCGCCTTCATCGTCATCGTCTACGGCATCGTGCAGCGCTATGGCCTGGCCAATCTGCTGATCGCCACCATGCTGGCCGGCGTGCTGCTGCTGGCCCTGGGCGCGCTGCGCCTGGGGGCCCTGGTGCGCTACATCCCGGTATCCATCGTGATCGGCTTCACCAATGGCATCGCGGTGCTGATCGCCCTGTCCCAGCTCAAGGACCTGCTGGGCCTGCACATCGCGCAGATGCCGCCCGATTTCTTCGGCCAGCTGCAGGCCCTGGGCGCCCATCTGCACCAGTTCAACCCGCTGGCCCTGCTGATGGGCCTGGCCTGCGCGGCCCTGGTGCTGCTGTGGCCGCGCCTGCCGGCGCGCCTCCAGCCCCTGCCCCCCACCCTGGCGGCCCTGGTGGCCGCGGGTCTGGCGGCCTGGGGCCTGCAGCTGCCGCTGGAGACCATAGGCAGCCGCTTCGGTGGCATCCCGGCCGGCCTGCCGGACTTTGCCTGGCCGACGCTGGAGTGGCAGAGCGTGCAGCGCCTCGTCATCCCCACCCTCACCATCGCCCTGCTGGGCGCCATCGAGTCCCTGCTCTGCGCCCGCGTGGCCGACCAGATGAGCGAGGGCCTGCCGCGCCACGACCCCAACCAGGAGCTGATGGCCCAGGGCGTGGCCAATATGGTGGCGCCGCTGTTTGGCGGCATTCCCGCCACCGGCACCATCGCCCGCACCGTGACCAATGTGCGGGCCGGCGCCGCCACGCCGGTGGCGGGCATGGTGCATGCCGCCACCTTGCTGCTCATCGTGCTGGTGGCCGCGCCCCTGGCCAGCGCCGTGCCCCTGGCAGCCCTGGCCGGCATCCTGCTGGTGGTGGCCCTGCGCATGGGCGAGTGGCATGAGTTCGCACGCCTGCGCCAGTTCAACGCGCCCTACCGCACCATCCTGCTGGGCACGTTTGTGCTGACCGTGGTCTTCGACCTGACGGTGGCCGTGGAGGTGGGCCTGGTGCTGGCCTGCCTCTTCTTCATCTACCGCATGAGCACCCTGTTCCGCGCCGAGCCCCTGGACGACGCGACCGGGCTCCCGCCCGGCGCCCGAGTCCTGAAGCTCTATGGCTCGCTCTTCTTCGGCGCCGTGGGCAAGGTGGAGGGCCTGGCCGAGCAGCTGCCGGCCGACTGCCGCGAGCTGCTGCTGGACATGCAGCTGCTGGTGTCCATGGACAGCTCGGGGCTGGACGCCCTGGCCCAGCTGCAGCGCGCCCTGGCCCGTCAGGGCCGGCGGCTCACGCTCTGCGGCCTGAACCCACAGCCCGCCAGCCTGATCGAGCGCGGCGGCCTGGCGCTCGCGCTGGGCGAGGACGGCATTCATGCCGATCTGGCCGCCTGGCGGCAGGCCCGAGCCGGTGCCGCCCTGTAAAATCCCGGGATTCGAGTCGCAAGACTCTCTAGCTGACGACCACCATGCCTTTGTTCTGGAAGCCCTACAAGTCCGACGTCACGAACTTCATCGATGAGCTGAAGGCCAAGAAGCCCACGCTGGAAGCCGAGCAGCGCGCCGGCCGCGCCCTGCTGTGGGACAAGCCGGTGGACCGCCAGAACCAGGCCGACTTCCGCGCCGCCCGCGTGGCCCAGCAGGCCTACGTCTACCAGACCAAGAGCGACTAAGCCCCGGGCCTTGCGGACCAGCCCAGCGGACCCCACCGCGTGAGCGATCCCGCCCTGCTGGCGCCCGAGCTGCCTCCCGAGTCCGGTGAGGCGGCTGCCGTGCTGCCGCACACCGTGGACGGCGTGGCCGTGGCCCGCCTGTACGGCGAGCCGCTCTTCACCCTGCCCCAGGACCTCTACATCCCGCCCGAGGCGCTGGAGGTGTTTCTGGAGGCCTTCCAGGGCCCGCTGGACCTGCTGCTCTATCTGATCCGGCGGCAGAACTTCAACATCCTGGACATCCCGCTGGCGGACGTGACCCGCCAGTACCTCAGCTATGTGGAGCAGATCCGCTCCACCAATCTCGAGCTGGCCAGCGAGTACCTGCTGATGGCGGCCATGCTGATCGAGATCAAGTCGCGCATGCTGCTGCCGCCCAAGAAGACCGAGGACGGCAGCGAGCCCGAGGATCCGCGCGCTGAGCTGGTGCGCCGCCTGCTGGAGTACGAGCAGATCAAGCTGGCCGCCGCGCGCCTGGATGCCCTGCCCGTGCTGGGTCGCGACTTTCTGCGGGCCCAGATCCATATCGAGCAGTCGCTCACGCCGCGCTTCCCCGATGTGGAGGTGGATGATCTGCGCCAGGCCTGGCTGGACATCCTCAAGCGCGCCAATCTCAAACAGCACCACAAGATCAGCCGGGAGCAGCTCTCGGTGCGCGAGCACATGAGCATCGTGCTGCGCCGCCTGCAGGGCCAGCGCTTCGCACTCTTCGAAGACCTGTTCGAGGTGGACCGCGGCCCCCAGGTCCTGGTGGTGACCTTCATCGCCATGCTGGAGCTGGCGCGCGAGCGCCTGCTCGAGATCACCCAGGCCGAGGCCTTCGCCCCCATCTACGTGCGCCTGGCCTACGCGCCCAGCTGAGCCGTAGCCCCCTCAAAGCGCAAAGCCCGAGGCACCGGCCGGTGCCTCGGGCTTTTGCTGACGGGAACTCGGGCGATCAGGCCGGCGAGCGCCAGGTGGAGAACTGCGCGTCCGGCTGGCGCTGCAGCATCTGACCCACGGCCAGCACGGCCTGGGTGCGCGAGCTCACGCCCAGGGCCTTGAGCACCGCGGCCACATGGTCCTTGATGGTCTCCACCGAGACGCCCAGCTCGCGGGCGATGATCTTGTTGGGCTTGCCTTGCAGCAGCAGGGCCAGCACATCGGTCTGGCGCGGGGTCAGGGACAGGCCGTCCAGGCTGCCCGGGGTCTGGAAGCCCGGCGCGCTGGCCGCCTGCTGGATCTGCTGCAGGCGCGGATTGCCGCCCACGGTGGGCACCGGCTCCGGCGGCACCTCATGCCCCAGGCTCATGGGCGGCACATAGATGCCGCCCGACATCACCAGCTTGAGCGCCTGGGACAGCATCTCGGTGCTGCTGCGCTTGGGCACAAAACCCATGGCGCCCTGGTCGATGGCGCGGATCACATCGCTGGCGCGGTCCGAGGCCGAAATCACCACCACGGGCAGGGCCGGGTAGGCGGCGCGGAACTCGTCCAGCACATCGAAGCCACTGGCATCGCCCAGCTGCAGGTCCAGCAGCACCAGGTCGAAATCCTCTTGTTCCTTGAGGGTGCGGCGCGCGGCGGCGGCACTGTCCGCACCGATCACCTGGACGTTGTCGCCCAGGCCTTCGATGACGGTCTGCAGGGCCGACAGGATCAGCGGGTGATCATCAATGAGCAGTACTTTCATGCTCGGCCCTTCTTGTCTTGTGATGAAGCGAAATGCGCGGTTCTGTGCATGGTTACCGGGGCGGATCATAGAAGAGCGCTTCGCCCGCCGGCACACCCCTCATGGGTGATATCCAGCGAAAAATGTTCGAAATGCAAACTCTGATACTTCTATCCCGAGCCGACCGGCAGGCTCAGCGATAGCGCCGCGTCAGGGATTCGGCCACGCAGACCGGCTTGTCGCCGCCCTCGCGCTCCACCGTCACCTCCACCGTCAGCTGGGCCCCGCCCTCCAGGGGCTCATAGGCCAGCAGGCGAAAGCGCCCGCGCAGCCGGCTGCCCGCGGGCACCGGGGCGGGAAAGCGCACCCGGTTCAGGCCGTAGTTCAGGCCCATGCGGGTCTGGGTGATGGCGAAGCCGCTCTCGAAGAAGGCGGGCAGCAGGCTCAGGGTCAGAAAGCCGTGGGCGATGGTGGCGCCATAAGGGCCGGCCGCGGCGCGCTCGGCGTCCAGATGGATCCACTGCCGGTCTTCGGTGGCCTCGGCAAAGCGCGTGATACGCGCCTGGTCCACCAGCAGCCAGTCGCTGCAGCCGATCTCCTGCCCCACCAGGGGGATGAGTTCTTCCAGGCGTTCAAAGCGTCGCATGTTCTCCCTAAGCATCCAGCCAGGCCAGCAGGGACTGCCACTGCGCCAGATCGCGCTCGACACGCCCCGGGGCCACGTCCCACAGCGTCAGGCCGCGGGCCGCGAGTTGCACATAGTTCTGGGTATCGCGCAGCAGACCCAGCACCGGCACGTCCAGGCCCTGCACGAACTGCTGCAGCTGCTGCGACGACAAGGTGCCCTCCCGGGCGCGCATGCCCACCAAGGCCAGGGCCGGGCCGCGCCCGCTCTGACCGCGCAGATCTTGCAGGCTCTGCAGAAAGCTGTATGTCGCCTGGATGTCAAACAGGCTGGGTTGCAAGGGAATCAGCAGGCGGTCGGCCAGGGCAAAGCCGGCCTCCAGGCGCTTGCCATGCAGGCCGGCCGGCGTGTCCAGCACCACATGACTCACGCCCTTGGGCGGCTTGGCCAGGGTCTTGCCCTCGGCCTTGCTGAGCTCCCAGCTCTGTATCGGCGGCAGGCCCGGCGCACGCTGCGCCAGCCACTGGCGCGAGGACTGCTGCACATCCAGGTCGCCCAGCATCACGGCGTGGCCCTGGCGGGCCAGATAGCCGGCGATATTGGTGGCCAGGGTGGACTTACCGACCCCGCCCTTGGGATTGGCGACCATGATCACGGGCATGCTGGAGCCTCCTCGTTGTGCTGGCGGTCTGCTCGAAAGCGCCGCCATGGTAGCCGGCCCCGCAGCGGTTACGCTAGCGCCCATGGCCGACATCCTCCTCCTGTGTGCCCACCCCGATCTGGCCCAGTCCCATATCAGTCAGCAACTGCTGCAGGCGGCCCGCGCCGCCTCCCACGGCCCCGGTCATCTGCAGACCCGCGACCTCTATGCCCTCTATCCCGACTACCACATCGATGTGGAGGCCGAGCAGCAGGCCCTGGCCCAGGCGCGCCTGCTGATCTGGCTGCACCCGCTGCACTGGTACGGCATGCCCGCCCTGCTCAAGCTCTGGGTGGACGAGGTGCTGGGCTTCGGCTGGGCCTATGGGCCCGGGGGTCAGGCCTTGCAGGGCAAGGACCTCTGGCTGCTGAGCTCCACTGGCGGCAGCGCCGCCTCCTACACACCCAGCGGCCATAACGAACACAGCCTGGACGCCTTCCTGCTGCCCCAGGCCCAGACAGCGCGCCTGTGCGGCATGCGCTGGCTCCCGCCCTGGGTGCTGCACGGCGCCCACCGCGCCAGCGAGGCCGAGGTGCAGCAGCATGTGCGCGGCTTCATCGAGCGCCTGCGCAGCTACCCCGCCTGGTGCCCGCCCGCCCCCCGTGGCGACACCCCCGAGGTGCCGCTGGATGCGCGCCCGCCCCTCTTCAGCCCCGTGGGGAGCTTGTGATGGAAGCGCACGGCAATCCCCTGCACCTGCCCCTGGTCTTCCTGGCCGCGGCGGTGCTGGCCGTGCCCCTGGCACGCGCCCTGCGCCTGGGCTCCATCCTGGGCTATCTGGTGGCCGGGGTGCTGATCGGCCCGGCCGTGCTGGGCCTGGTGAACAAGCCCGACACCATCCTGGAGCTGGCCGAGTTCGGCGTGGTGCTGATGATGTTCCTGGTGGGCCTGGAGCTGGAGCCGCGCCGGCTCTGGTCCATGCGCCGTGCCGTCTTCGGCTGGGGCAGCCTGCAGCTGCTGGGCTCGGCCGCCCTGCTGATGGGCCTGGCCCTGCTGCTGAACCAGCCCTGGCGCCTGGCCCTGGTGGTGAGCCTGGGTCTGGCCATGTCCTCCACCGCGGTGGCCCTGGCGGTGCTGGCAGAGCGCAATCTGGGGCCCACCACGGCCGGCCAGAGCGTGCTCAGCGTGGCCCTGCTGCAGGACATCGCGGCCATCCCCGTGCTCTCCCTGATTCCCCTGGTGGCGCTCAGCGATGCCGCGAGCAGCGGCGGCGGCACGACTGGCGTACTCAAGGCCCTGGGCGCCATGCTGGCCATCGGCCTGGCCGGGCGTCTGGCCCTGGGCCCGCTGCTGCGCTGGATCGCGCGCAGCCGCACGCCCGAGATCTTCACCGCCGCCGCCCTGCTCCTGGTGCTGGGCACCGCCAGCCTGATGCATGCGGTGGGCCTGTCGGCCGCCCTGGGCGCCTTCCTGGCCGGCGTGCTGCTGGCCGAGAGCGAGTTCCGGCGCGAGCTGGAGACCGATCTGGAGCCCTTCAAGGGCCTGCTGCTGGGCCTGTTCTTCATGGCCGTGGGCATGGGGCTGGACCTGCGGGTGCTGGTGGAGCAACCCCTGCTGGTGCTGGGCCTGCTGCTGGCCCTGCTGGGCTGCAAGGCCGCCCTGCTGAGCCTGATGGCGCGCTGGATGAAGATACCCGGGCCCGAGCGGCCGGTCTTCGTGCTGCTGCTGGCCCAGGGCGGCGAGTTCGGCTTCGTGGTCTTCCAGCTGGCCCAGCAGGCCGGCCTGATCACGGCCGGCCAGAACTCGGCCCTGGTGGCGGCGGTAGCCCTGTCCCTGGCCTGCACCCCCGCCCTGCTGCTGGCCAGCGACCGCCTGCTGGCGGCCCAGCTGGCGCGCCGCAGTGCGCCCGAGGAGGCCCAGCTGCGCAATCCGCAGCAGGCGCCCATCATCATTGCGGGCTTCGGCCGCTACGGCCAGATCGTGGGTCGCCTGCTCTTTGCCAACGGCTTCGAGGCCACGGTGCTGGACCATGATGCCGAGGCTGTGGCGGCGCTGCGGCGCTTCGGCTGGCGGGTCTTCTTTGGTGACGCCACGCGCCTGGACCTGCTGCGCACCGCCGGGGCCGAGCAGGCCCGCATCCTGGTGATCGCAGTGGACGATGTGGGCCACAGCCTGGAGATCGCCAGCCTGGCGCGCGAACACTTCCCGCAGCTGCAGGTCGTGGCCCGGGCCCGCAATCTCCAGCATTACTTCGATCTGCGCGAGCGCGGCGTCAGCCTGATCGAGCGCGAGACCCTGGACTCGGCCCTGATGAGCGCGCGCAGCGTGCTGGAGCTGCTGGGCCTGCAGCCGCACGAGGCGCGCAAGCTGGCCTGGCGCTTCCGCCGCCACAGCCTGGAACAGATCGAGCGCCTGATCCACCACCGCCACGATCCGGCCAAGGTCTTCGAGATCACGCGCAACGGCCGCCAGCAGCTGGAGGAGCTGCTGGCCCAGGAGCGCCAGGCGCGACGCCGCGCCCCGCACTCCTGGAACAGCCCGGCGGCGGCGCCCCCTGGTGAGACGGGCGGCCCGGCGGGGTCTTGAGCACAGCCGGCGGCGCGCGCAGGGCGGGGCTGCGACAATCGGGCCATGTTCGCCCCCTCCCAAATCGAGGTGCGCCGCTTCTTCTGCGCCACCTACCGCAAGCTGCGTGATGGCAGCCCCCTGATCCCCATGGAAGCCCTGGCCGCCCGCTGGATCGACGAGCATCCGGAGTACCACGCCGAGCTGGCCGACGAGGAAGCCGCGGTCAACGCCGTCTACACCGTGGAGGAAGGGCGCACCAATCCCTTTCTGCACCTGTCCATGCACCTGACCATCAGCGAGCAGCACTCCATCGACCAGCCCACGGGCATCCGTCAGGCCCTGGACCTGCTGGCCGCCCGGCGCAGCTCGGCCCATGAGGCCCAGCACGCGGCCATGGATTGCCTGGGCGAGATGATCTGGGCCTCGCAGCGCAGCGGTCTGCCGCCCGACGGCCACGCCTATCTGGACTGCGTGCGCCGCAAGGCCACCAGCTGACGGACGCAAAAAAGCCACCCGAGGGTGGCTTTTTTGCATGGGGAGACCCGGGGAATCAGGCCTGGTAGGACCCGCCGCCCAGGCTCTTGCGCTCGCTCTTGCCCAGGGCGGAATACAGGCCCGTGGCCTCGCCGGGCATCAGCACATCGATGGCGCGGTCCAGGGCCGCGGTGGCCCGGGCCAGGGACTCGCGCTGGGCGGCCACGCGGCCGCCGGCCTGGACCAGGCGGTTGCGCAGGCTGGGCGGCACCTGGCCGGCCCGGGCCGCTTCGCTGAACATGGCGATGGCCTCGGCCAGGGCCTGATGCAGGGCGCTGGCATGCAGCTCGATGGCCTGGCTGTCACGACGCAGCAAGGCCTCGCCCAGCAGGTTCAGGCAGCTTTCCACGGCCAGCAGCGGCTGCTCCAGGGCCTGGCCCAGGGCCGCGTCGGGCGCTTGATTCGTGTCGATGGGGGGCAAGGCGTGCATAACGGTATCCGCCGCAGGCGTTGATCTCGTTCGGCTGATGGGAGGTTCTGGGGCTCAGTCCGGCAGGGCCGGTGCTGTGACTCAGTGCGGCGCGGCGCGCGACAGCATTTCCTGCGCGTTGGCGATCAGCTTGTCAGCGATCGCGTCGGCATTGATGCTGAAACGCCCTTCGGAGATGGCTTGCGAGATGCGGCCCACCTTCTCGGCGTCGAAGCTGCCGTCGCCCGGCACACCGGACAGCATGGCGTTGGCCGTGCTGGACAGATTGATCTGGGCGCTGGCCTCGGGACCCTTGCCGGCGGCCGTGCTGGCAGCCGGCTTGGCGCCTGGGCGGGCAGCGTCGGCGGCACCGTTGGTCCCGACTGGCGTCGAGGCCATCTTTTCGGGGCTGTTACCGATTTTCATGTTGATCTCCAAAGCTCGGGCCGGTCCGAAAACCGTCCAGGTTGCTCGGTGTATCGACCCGTTGCGCCGGGACTTTAGACAATTCCACGGAAGTGAGGGGGTTCACAGGAACACCTCCACACGGCGCTCGCCCACGGCGCGCCCCGTGACGGTGCGTCCGTTCTCAAAGCGAACACGCACCTCCTGGCCTTCCAGACCGGGCTCCAGGGCCTGGGCCTCGCCACTGATGGCATAACCCGGCCCGCTGGCCAGCACCTGCACCCGCTCGCCCACGGCAAACCAGCGCCGGGCCTTGAGATCGGTGCTGCGCACCGCCTCGCCGGGCGTCAGGGGGTGCTGCAGGCTGCGCCCTTCCAGGGCGGCAATCTCCATGAAGACCTGGCCACCTTCACCGGCAATATCGACCTCGGCGGTCTGCAGCAGCTCGGGCGCCAGCACCGTGCCCGCCGGCAAAGCCTGGGCCGCCACCACGGCGCGGGCATGCACCAGCACGCGCACGGGCAGGGTCACATTCCAGCGGGCCGCGCCGCTGCCGGCCTGGGCGCCGTCCAGGCAGCGCAGGCCGATGCGGGTCTTGCCCCACATGCGCAGGCCGGGCGGCAGATAGGGCTGGACCTGGCGGCAGGGGGCCAGGCGCAGGCGCGCGTCGAGCTGACCTAGCTGCACTTCCACCCTCGCCCCGTCCGGCGCGCCGGCCCGGGCGCCGGAGAGCGCCAGCTGCTGCACATGGCTCAGCAGCTCGGGCGCCAGCACCTGGGCCTGCTGGGCCTGGGCAGCCAGCCCCCCACCGGTCAGCAGCAGCGCCAGGGCCAGCCGGGCGCGCCGCGGACTCGGTCGGCGGTGCTGCGGGGCACCGGCGGGAGCTTGGGCGTTTTGATCCATGGCGGCCACTTTAGGGCCCGGCGCCTGTTTCTTTAGGGCCGAAATGCGCAGCAAAGCCCACGCTTTTCCCGCTCATGTTTTCCGACCTGCCCAACACAATCCCATCCAATCGCCAAGCTGCCACCGCTGTACGGAGGGCTCGCACCATGATCAACCGACTGACCGATGCACTGAATTTCCAGGCCCAGGCCCTGAGCCTGCGCTCGGAACGCCAGCGCCAGCTCGCCAGCAATATTGCCAATGCCGACACCCCGGGCTACCAGGCCCGGGACATGGACTTTGCACGGGCGCTGCGCGAGGCCACGGGCACGGCGGCCGTTCCCGGTGCGCTCAACACCACCAGCGCCGGCCATATGGCGCCCCTGGCCGGCGCCCGCGGCGACAGCGAGAAGCTTTACTCCACCGCCGCCCAGACCAATCTGGACAGCAATTCGGTGGACATGGACCGCGAGCGTGCCAACTTCGTGGACAACACCGTCAAGTACGAGGCCACGCTGCGTTTCATCAATGGCAGCGTGCGCACCACGCTGGACGCGATGAAGTCGCATAACGCGGCCTGATCGGCCTGATTTCATCCAGGAGCCCGCGCCATGTCCATGTTCCAGATCTTTGGCATCTCCGGCAGCGCCGTCAGCGCCCAGAGCCAGCGCCTGAATGTGGTGGCCAGCAATCTGGCCAATGCCGACACCGTGGCCGGCCCCGACGGCCAGGCCTACAAGGCGCGCCAGACCGTGTTCCAGACCGCCCTCCTGGGTGCGGGCAACAACCTGGGCACCGCCGGCGTGCGGGTCTCGCAGATCACCGAGGACCAGAGCCCGGGCCGCCGCGTGCACGACCCCAAGCATCCGCAGGCCGATGCCGAAGGCTATGTCACCTACAGCAACGTCAACAGCGTGGAGGAGATGGTCAACATGATCTCGGCCTCGCGCTCCTACCAGAACAACGTCGAGGTCATGAGCACGGCAAAGAATCTGCTGCTCAAGACCTTGCAGATGGGCCAGTCCTGAGCGGACAGCTGAAGCGGAGTCACAAGCATGGACGTCACCAGCCTCAACCAGACCCTGAGCAATGGCAAGGGCACGGCCACCAGCAAGAACGCGGTGGACACCCAGGACCGTTTTCTCAAGCTGCTGGTCGCGCAGATGCAGAACCAGGACCCGATGAACCCGCTGGACAACGCCCAGGTCACCAGCCAGATGGCCCAGATCCAGACCGTCTCGGGCATCAGCACCCTGAGCAAGAGCATCGAGTCCCTGGGCTCGCAGTTCACCCAGATGCAGGCTCTGCAAAGCGTGGCCCTGGTGGGCCGCGATGTGACCCTGGCCGGCAACAACCTGGTGCTCAGCGACGTCAACGGCACCAAGACGGGCAAGGGCGCCTACGACCTGGCCGGCGCCGCCGACCGGGTGCGCCTGGAGGTGCTCAGCCCCTCCGGCTCCGTGATCGACACCAAGGAGCTCGGCGCCCAGAGCGCCGGCCTGCAGAAGTTCGAGTGGCCGGCCGACAAGGCCGTGGGCTACGACAACCTCAAGTTCCGCGTGGTCGCCACCCGCTCCGGCAAGGACGTGGCCACCACTGCCTACGCCACCGACAAGGTGGTGGCCATCAACACCAACGGCGCACGCTTCCAGGTCAAGCTGGCCGGCATGGGCATGGTCGACTACAGCGCCGTCAAGCTGATCGACTGAGGCCCGCCCCTTTCCCGTTCAAGGAATCACCATGAGCTTCCAACAAGGTCTCTCCGGTCTCAATGCCTCCAGCAAGAACCTGGAAGTCATCGGCAACAACGTGGCCAACGCCAACACCTTCGGCGTCAAGGCCTCGCGCGCCGAGTTTGCCGATATGTATGCCACGGCCCTGAACGGCGCCGGCACCAACAATGTGGGCATCGGCACCACCCTGCAGGCGGTGGCCCAGCAGTTCACGCAGGGCAATATCACCACCACCGAGAACCCCATGGACATGGCGATCAACGGCGCGGGCTTCTTCCAGCTCAGCGACGGCAAGAGCCCCACCATGTACACGCGCAACGGCCAGTTCAAGGTGGACCGCACCGGCTACATCGTCAACAACGACGGCCTGCAGCTGCTGGGCTACCCGGCCGACGGCACGGGCGTGATCCAGCCCGGCCTGGCCCAGCCCCTGCAGCTGCCCACCAAGGGCATCGACCCCAAGGTCAGCGCCAATATCAAGATGGAGTTCAATCTGGACTCCCGCGCCAAGCCCACCGCGCCCAAGGACGCCGCGGGCACCGAGATCACCGGCATCACGCTCAACAACCCGGCGACCTACAATAACGCCACCTCGATGACGGTGTTTGACGCCAAGGGCCAGCCCGTGGCCCTGACCCTGTACTTCCAGCGCGCCGCCACCCGCGACGCCGCCGGCAACACGGTCTACAACGTCTATGCCACGGCCAACGGCACCCCGGTCAAGGTCGACGCCGCCGGCACCCCCATTGCACTGGACGCCAACAACAACCCCACCACGCCCTACACGCAGATGACCTTCCTGCCCCAGGGCGGCAAGCCGGTCTCGCCCAGCACCAAGCTGAATCTGCAGGTGCCGCCGGGCGTGAATGCGGCGGGCGCCCCCACCCTGGGCATTCCCATCGACCAGACCGTCACCACCACCCCTGGCATCGCCTTCGACATCCTGGGCGCCACCGAAAACGGCTCCACCTTCGCCGTGACCGACCTCAGTCAGGACGGCTATGCCCCCGGTCAGCTCAGCGGCATCGTGGTCGAGTCCAACGGCATCGTCACCGCCCGCTACTCCAACGGCGAGTCCAAGCCCGCCGGCCAGGTGGAGCTGGCCACCTTCCGCAACCCGCAGGGCCTGCAGCCCCTGGGTGGCAATGTCTGGGCCCGCACCTTCACCTCGGGCGACCCGGTGGTGGGCACGCCCACCGACGGCAATATGGGCAAGCTGCAGGCCGGCGCCCTGGAAGAGTCCAACATCGACCTGACCGCCGAGCTGGTGAATATGGTGACCGCCCAGCGCGTCTACCAGGCCAATGCCCAGACCATCAAGACCCAGGACCAGGTGCTGCAGACCCTGGTGAACCTGCGCTGACGCAGGCCGCGACTGACGGAGGCTCCAGATGGACCGCATGATCTACCTGTCCATGGCCGGCGCGAAGGCGGCCATGCAGCGCCAGGACGTGCTGTCCCACAACCTGGCCAATGTCTCCACCAATGGCTTCCGCGCCGAGCTGCAGGCCTTCCGGGCCGTGCCGGTGCGCGGCGACGGCGCCACCACCCGCGCCTACGCCCTGGAAACCACCATCGGCTACAACGACGCCCCCGGCGTGATCAACGCCACCGGCCGCAATCTGGACGTGGCCATGCAGGGCAATGCCTGGCTGGCCGTGCAGGGGCTGGACGGCACCGAGGCCTACACCCGCGCCGGCGCCCTGGACGTGAATGCCGAGGGCCTGCTGGTGCTGCGCAACGGCCTGCAGGTGCTGGGCGATGGCGGCCCCATCAATGTGCCGCCCGACAGCACGCTGCAAATCGGCAGCGACGGCACCCTCACCGCCAAGCTGCCCACCGGCAATCCGGTCAACGTCGGCCGGCTCAAGCTGGTCACGCCTGAGGCCAAGATGACCCGCGGCGAGGACGGCCTGTTCCGTGCCGCCGATGGTGACCTGCCGGCCGATCCCGCCGCCCGGCTGCAGGACGGCGCACTGGAAGGCAGCAATGTCAGCGCCGTGGAGACCATGGTCAGCATGATCGCTGCCGCCCGCCAGTTCGAACAGCAGATGAAGCTGCTGCAGATCGCTCAGACCCAGGGCCAGCAGTCCGCCAAGCTGCTGGGCACCACCTAAGGATTGCCGCCATGATTCGCTCGCTCTGGATTGCCAAGACCGGCATGGAAGCCCAGCAGACCCAGCTGGACACCATCTCCCACAACCTCTCCAACGTGGCCACCAATGGCTACAAGCGCTCGCACGCGGTGTTCGAGGATCTGATCTACCAGAACCTGCGTCAGACCGGCGCCAACACCACCGAGCAGACCCAGCTGCCCACCGGCCTGCAGGTGGGCCTGGGCGTGCGCGCCGTGGCCACCTCGCGCATCTTCAGCCAGGGCAATCTGCAGCAGACCACCAACAATCTGGACCTGGCGATCAAGGGCAATGGCTTCTTCCAGATCCAGCAGCCCGACGGCACCACGGCCTACACCCGCGACGGCAGCTTCCAGCTGGACGCCAACGGCCAGATCGTCACCAACAACGGCTACACCCTGCTGCCCGGCATCACCGTGCCGGCCAATGCCCAGAGCCTGACGGTGGGCGCCGACGGCACGGTCACCGTCACCGTGCCCGGCAATGCCCAGCCGCAGAACCTCGGGCAGATCCAGCTGGCCAACTTCATCAATCCGGCCGGCCTGGAGCCGCGCGGCCAGAACCTGTTCACCGAGACGGCCTCCTCCGGCGCCCCCAATGCCGGCGCCCCCAATGCCAACGGCATGGGCGCCCTGCAGCAGGGCTTTGTCGAAACCTCCAACGTCAATGTGGTGGAGGAGCTGGTGCAGATGATCCAGACCCAGCGCGCCTACGAGCTCAACTCCAAGGCCGTGCAGACCTCGGACCAGATGCTGCAAAAGCTCGCCCAGATCTGAGGAGCCCCGCTATGAGCCGCTGCCCTAGCCTGATCCTGCTGACCCTGGCCGCCGCCCTGGGCGGCTGCGCCACGGTGGTGCCCCCCACGCCGCGCGTGGACCTGGAAACCACCCCGGTGGTACAGCTCCCCCTGCCGCCCAATGCCGGCCCCGTCAACGGTGCCATCTACCAGCAGGTCAGCTACCGGCCGCTGTTCGAGGACCACCGCGCCCGCATGGTGGGCGACACGGTGACCATCCAGATCGTCGAGCGCATCAGCGCCACCCAGAGCTCCAGCAGTGCGCTGGACCGCAAGGGCAGCCTGAGCGGCAGCATCACCGCCCTGCCCGGCATCGCGCCCAATTCCTTCGGCCGCGCCAGCGTGGGCGCCAGCTCCACCTCGGCCAATGCCGGCAAGGGCAGCAACCAGAACACCAACGAGTTCAACGGCACCATCACCGCCGTCGTGACCGCGGTGCTGCCCAACGGCCACCTGATGCTCACCGGCGAGAAGCAGATCGGCGTGAACAGCAATGTGGACGTGCTGCGCTTCTCCGGCCAGGTGGACCCGCGCGCCATCCAGCAGGGCAATACCGTCTCTTCCGCCCAGATCGCCAATGTGCGGGTGGAGCAGCGCGGCCGCGGCCCGCAGGAGCAAGCCCATCAAATAGGCTGGTTGTCCCGCTTCTTTTTGAGTCTTTCGCCCACTTAAGTTTGCCCAGAATCGGTTGCACGAGACCTACCGTGCAACCGCCATGCCCACCCGAATCTCCCTCCTGCCAAAGCCGCTGTCCGGGCTTGCCACTGCGGCATTGAGCGGGCTGGCCCTCTGCCTCGCGCTGGCCGCCCTGCCAGCCCAGGCCACCCGCATCAAGGAAGTTGCCGCCGTCGCCGGCGTGCGTTCCAACCCCCTCACCGGCTACGGCCTGGTGGTCGGCCTCGACGGCACCGGCGACCAGACCACCCAGGCACCCTTCACCGGCCAGAGCCTGGCCGCCATGCTGCAGCAGTTCGGCGTGGTCCTGCCGCCGGGCGTCACCATGCAGCCGCGCAATATCGCCGCGGTCATGGTCACCACCCAGCTGCCCGCCTTTGCCCAGCCCGGCCAGCCCCTGGACGTGGTCGTGTCCTCCATGGGCAATTCCAAGAGCCTGCGGGGCGGCACCCTGATCGCCACCCCGCTGCGCGGCGCCGACGGCCAGGTCTACGCCATCGCCCAGGGCAATCTGGTCGTGGGCGGAGCCGGGGCCTCGGCCGGCGGCTCCAAGGTGCAGATCAACCACCTGAGCGCCGGCCGCATCCCAGGCGGCGCCATGGTGGAGCGCAGCGTGCCCACCGCCCTGCAGATGGGCGACAGCATCCAGCTCGACCTCAACGCCGCCGACTTCAACACCGCCCGCGCCGTGGCCGCCGCCATCAACCGCGCCAAGGGCGCCGGCACCGCCCAGGCCCTGGATGGCCGCGTGGTGCGGGTGCGTGCGCCCAGCAACCCGGACGATCGGGTCAGCTTCCTGGCCGATATGGAGAACCTGCCGCTGGAGCTGGCCGTGCCGGCGGCCCGCGTGGTCATCAATGCCCGCACCGGCTCGGTGGTGATGAACCAGGCCGTGACCCTGGCGCCCTGCGCCGTGGCGCATGGCAATCTCTCGGTCACCATCAGCACCAACCCCGTCATCAGCCAGCCCAATGCGCTCTCGGGCGGTCAGACCGTGGTGGCGGAAAAGAGCGATATCTCCGTCAAGCAGGAGCCCGGCGCCCTGATCAATATGCCGGCCGGCACCAAGCTGGCCGATGTGGTCAAGGCCCTCAATGCCATGGGCGCCACCCCGCAGGATCTGCTGGCCATCCTGCAGGCCATGAAGAGTGCCGGCGCCATCATGGCCGAGCTGGAGGTGATCTGATGAGCAGCCTGCGCAACACCCTGAGTGCCCCCACCGGCACCGACACCCGCTCCATCGAGGCCCTGCGCGCAGCCGCCGCCCGCGACCCCAAATCCAGCATCAAGGAAACGGCCCGCCAGTTCGAGTCCCTCTTCATGCAGGAGGTGATGAAGAGCATGCGCGCCTCCACCCTGTCCTCGGGCATGCTGGAGAACTCGGCCACCCAGCTGGGCACCGAGATGCTGGACACCCAGTTCGCCGGCAAGATGACCGGCCTGCCCGGCGGCCTCTCCGAGGCCATCGCCCGCCAGCTGCAGCGCCAGATGGGTGTCAGCGACAAGAGCACGGCCGACGCCGCCAAGACCCTGCAGCCCCTGCCGGCCCTGGCCAAGAAGAATGTGGCCCCGCATGTGCAGAGCTTCATCCAGAAGCATGACGACGCGGCTCGCGCCGCCCAGGCCCAGACCGGCATCCCGGCCAGCTTCATGATCGCCCAGGCCGCCCATGAGTCGGGCTGGGGCCGGCGAGAGATCACGGCCAAGGACGGCACGCCCTCGCACAATATCTTCGGCATCAAGGCCACGCCCAACTGGACCGGCAAGGTGGCCGAGGTCACCACCACCGAGTATGTGGACGGCAAGCCGCAGAAGGTGGTGGCCAAGTTCCGCGCCTACGACAGCTATGCCGATGCCTTCAAGGACTACGCGCGCCTGATCGGCAGCAACGATCGCTACCGCGATGTAGTGGCCAAGGCCCAGGCCGGCGGCGGCGCCGAGACCTTTGCGCAAGGCCTGCAGAAGGCCGGCTACGCCACCGATCCCGAATACGCCAGCAAGCTGGCCAAGGTCATCAACACCACGGTGCGCGTGCAGCGCGCCCTGGCCTGAGACCGGCTGAACCCACCAGGAGGAAGGACGCAGCATGGGAACCTCGGCACTGCTATCGCTGGGCATGAAGGCCATGTTCGCCAACCAGGCGGCCCTGCAGACCATTGGCCAGAACATTGCCAACGCCAACACCCCGGGCTACTCGCGCCAGCTGGTCAACCTGACCACGCCGGAAGGCCAGTTCACCGGGGCGGGCTACTTCGGCAAGGGCGTCAATGTGCAGACCGTGACCCGGGCGCACAACGAGTTCCTGACCAAGGAAGCGGCCAGCTCCAAGTCCCTGGCCTTCATGGACTCCACCCGCTACTCCCTGCTGCAGCAGCTGGAGAAGGTCTTCCCCACGGGCGCGGATGGCCTAGGCCAGGCCGCCAACCAGTTCTTCAACGCCATGGTGGACGTCACCAGCCGCCCGGCCGACCCCTCGGCCCGCCAGGTGGCCCTGGGCCGTGCCCAGGAGCTGGCGGCACGCTTTTCCAATGCCGGGGCCCAGCTGGCCGATCTGCAGTCCGGTGTGGTCAGCGATCTGAAGGCCGATATCGACGTCGTCAACCAGCTCTCCCAGCAGATCGCCGCGGCCAACGACCAGGTGGCCCGCGCCATCGGCACCGGCCACTCGCCCAATGACCTGCTGGACCAGCGCGACCAGCTGATCTCGCGCCTGAGCCAGTATGTGCAGGTCACCACCCTGCCCGCCTCCGACGGCTCGGTGGGCGTGTTCATCGGTGGCGGCCAGCGTCTGGTGCTGGGCAACCAGGCCCAGACCCTCTCCGCCACGCCCGACCCCTACGACAGCAATCGCGTGCAGCTGAGCATCTCCGAGGCCAATGGCTCGCGGGTGCTGGACGAGAGCGTGCTCAGCGGCGGCTCCATCAGCGCCCTGCTGGCCTATCAGAACAAGGACCTGCAGGACGCCCGCAATCTCATGGGCCAGATGGCCATGGCCGTGGCCATGAAGGTCAATAGCCAGCAGGCCCTGGGGCTGGACCTCTCCAACCCGCCCGGTGCGGGCGCCCCCATCTTTGCCGTAGGCAGCCCGCGCACCCTGCCCGCCATCACCAACACCCGCGACGCGGCCGGCGCCTACGCCACCACGCTGGATATCCAGATCACCGATCCCACCCGCGTGCCGGCCAGCAGCTTCCTGCTGCGCGCCGACCCCACGGGCACGCCCGGCCAGTACGAGCTGACCGCACGCCCTGATGGCAAGCCCGAGGTGCTGACCCCGGCCGACATCGAGAAGCGCTATGGCGTGCGCATCACCGAGTCGGGCGCCCCCATGCAGCCGGGCGACAGCTTTGTGGTGGAGCCGGTGGCCATGGCCGCGGGCGGCATGCGCCGGGTCCTGGACAACACCAACGGCCTGGCGGCGGCGGCTCCCGTCACGGCCACCGTCCCCCTCACCAACACCGGCACCATGACGGTGGACTCGCTCTACGCCGTCAACAAGAACCTGGACCTGAGCAAGGTCCCCATGAGCGTGCAGTTCGGCGCGGTGAACCCGGCGGACAACAGCATCGCCTACTCCATCACCATGTCGGACGGCAGCGTGGTCAATGGCAACTGGAAGTCCGGCTCCACCATCGGCAACGAACCCCTGGCCGGCATCGACCTGGGCTTCGAGCTGCGCCTGAACGGCGTGCCGCGCGCGGGCGACACCGTCAATATCGACCCCACCAAGTTCCCGGCGGCCAACAACTCCAATGCCAAGGCCTTCCTGAACCTGCAGAAGGAAAGCTATGTGGGCCGTGTGCTGCAGGCCGATGGCAGCCTGAGCAAGGGGGCCACCATCACCGACGCCTACGCGGCCGCCATGAGCGATGTCGGCTCCCGGGTGCAGGGCTCGAAATACCTCTCAGGCGTCTCGGCCGGCGTGGCCAGCGATGCCGAGCAGGTGCGCTCCGGCCAGGCCGGCGTCAACCTGGACGAGGAAGCCGCCCGGCTGATGCAGTTCCAGCAGGGCTACCAGGCCGCGGCCAAGGTGCTGCAGGCCGGCCAGAAAATCTTCGACGAGCTGCTCGCGCTCGCACAGAGGTAAGCACCATCATGCGTATCGCCACCTCCAATATGTTCGACACCAGCATCTCGACGCTGCAGCGCAGGCAGCAGCAGATGCAGGACAGTCAGCAGCGCCTGACCTCGGGCAAGCGCATCCAGCAGGCCAGCGACGACCCCACCGGCGCCTCCCGCGCCGAGCGCTCGCTCTCGGCCATCGGCCGCATCGACGCCAATCAGCGCGCCCTGGAAGCCAGCCGCAACAGCATGACGCTCACCGAGAGCGCGCTGGGCGACGCCAACGAGATCATGCAGCAGATCCGCGAGTCCATGGTCGCGGCCGGCAACGCCAGCTACACCGACACCGAACGCAAGGGCCTGGCCGACAAGATCGCCGGCCTGCGCAACCAGCTGCTGGCCATCGCCAACCGCCCGGACGGCGGCGGCGGCTTTCTGTTCGGGGGCCAGGGCTCGGCCGATCCCCCGTTCCTGGACCAGCCTGGCGGCGTGAGCTATACCGGCGTGCCCGGCCAGATCGCCACCGGCAATGTGGACGACTTCCCGCTCACCGTGGACGGGCGGGCCGTCTGGGAACAGGCGCGCAGCGGCAACGGCACCTTCGTGACCGAGCCCCAGCCCAATGCCCTGACCGGCGCGCCAGGCAAGAGCTGGATCGACGCCGGGCGCGTCATCAACCCCAGCCTGCTCACCGGCAACAGCTACCAGGTGCAGGTGAGCGGCACCGGCGCGGGCGCCACCTACACGGTCACCAACACCAGCACCGGCGCCGTGGTGGCGACGGCCCCCTTCGCCTCGGGCAAGTCCATCGAGTTCGAGGGCATGGCCGTCACCCTGTCCGGCACGGCCGAGGATGGCGACCAGTTCACCATCGCCCCTTCCACGCCCGGACTCAAGGTCTTCGAGGTGCTGGACCGCGCCGTGAGCGAACTGCGCACACCGTTGCGCAGCGGTGTGCAGATCGCCCAGAGCAATTCCGGCCGGGTGCGCGATATGGACGCGGTGATCGCCAATATGCAGAGCGCCCGCAGCCAGGTCGGCGAGCGCATGAACAACCTGGATGGCACCGAATCGCGCATGGCCGACCTCAAGCTCTACAACCAGAGTGAGCAATCTGCCGCAGAGGATCTCGATATGGTGCAGGGCATTTCCGAGTTTCAGAACCAGCAATCGGGCTACGATGCAGCTCTGAAGACCTATGCCATGGTGCAGCGCATGTCGCTGTTCCAATACATCAATTCATGAGCTCGACCACCAGCACGCACCCCATCCTCGGCCAACTGGCTCTGGGCTTCGCGCCCATGATCGACCCGCAGCGTCAGGTCGTGGCCACCCGCCTGACCGTGATGCCGCTGCGCCCCGACGCGCGCCTGGCCGCCGCCGATCTCAATGCCTTCGTGGCCGAGGTCTGGCCCGCAGGCAGCGCCGTCCTGAGCGTGCTCCACGAGCAGCTGCTGGGCGACCTGCTGGCCGAGCCGCCCGCCCCCCACATCATCCTGGAGGTACCGGCCTTCCTGGCCGCGGCACATGCCGAGTCCCTGCAGGCCCTGCGCAAGGCCGGCCACACCCTGCTGCTCAAGGGCCGGCCCAGCCAGGCCCTGGCGCCCGAGCTGCAAGCCTGCTTCAAGTACCAGGCCCAGGAGCTGGACGAGGACCGCCAGCAGCCCCTGCCCGCCGGCCCGGCCAAGCTGATCACGGGCCTGCGTGGTGCCGAGGCCGTGGACGAGGCCTTCCAGCGTGGCGCCGCCGCGGTGCTGGGCTGGCCGGTGGCTGACGAGCCCTTCGAGCCCGCCCCAGGTGCCGCGCGCAGCGAGATCCAGGCCGATCTGCAGGTCATCGTGCAGCTGATGAGCCAGGTCGACCAGGGCGAGGACATCGACAAGCTCGAAGCCACGCTCAAGCGCGACCCCAGCCTGGCCTTCAAGCTGCTGCGCTATATGAATTCGGCGGCCTTCGGCCTCTCGGTCGAGGTGTCCTCCTTCCGTCACGCCATCATGCTGCTGGGCATGGCCCGCCTCAAGCGCTGGCTGGCCCTGCTGCTGACCACGGCCAGCAAGGACCACGCCCTGCGTCCCGTCATGTTCGGCGCCCTGCGCCGCGGCCTGATGATGGAGGAACTGGCCCAGAGCATGGACGACCGCGAGATGCGCGACGAGATGTTCATCTGCGGCCTGTTCTCCCTGCTGGACCATATGCTCAAGCAGCCCTTCGGCAAGCTGCTGCAGTCCATCCCGGTGCCCGAGCGGGTACGCCAGGCCCTGGTGGAGAACACCGGGCCCTACCGCCCCTATCTGGATCTGGTGCGCGCCATCGAGGCCGAGTCTGGCTTTGACTACCGCGCCGCCGCCGAGCAGCTGATGCTGGGCGCCGAAGAGATCAACCACGCGATGCTGCGCGCGCTGGCCAAGGCCGGGCAGCTCGAGTAAAACCGCTCGCTACACTGGGCGCAATGCCCAAGTCGCCCGCTCAGCTGCCCCTGCTGTCCTCCGACCTCACTGCCCTGCACGGCCTGCTGGCCCTGCTGGGTGATCCGGTCTGGTTGCTCGACGAGGGGCTCAAGCTGCTGGAAGCCAACCCCGCCGCCCAGGCCCTGCTGCCCGCCCAGCAGGGTCAGGCCTTGCCGCAAGCCAGCCTGCGCGACTGGCTGCGCCTGGCCAGCGCGGCCCTGACCGAAGAACGCCGCCCGCCCGCCGCGCCGCCGCTCTCGGTGCCCGGCGCCGCCCGGCTGCGCCTGCATCTGCTGGCCCTGGACAACGGGGGCGGCGATGGCGCGCGCTGGCTGCTGCATGCCGGCGCGCCGGGCGCCGCCGCCCGCCAGGAGGCCCCCAGCGCACCGGCCGATGCCGCCGACTGGCTGCAACTCTTTGCCGAAGCCGCCCAGCCCGTGTGCCTGCTGGACGGCCAGCTGCGCCTGCAGGGCGCCAACCGCGCCTTTGCCGAGCTGTGCGGCCGTGAGGCCGCCGCCCTGCGCGAACTGCCCCTGGCCGAGCTGGTGAGCCCGGCCGAACGGAGCGCCCTGCGCGTTGGCCGGCCCAGCCGTGCCCTGGCCAAATCGCTCAGCCGCAGCCTGCAGCCGCCGGAGGAGCTGCACCTGCTGGACGCCGAGGGCCGCGAGCACCCCATGCGCCTGACCCTGCAGGCCGTGGGCACCGATCTGCATCTGTGCCTGCTGCAGGACCGCACGCCCGAGCAGAGCGCGCGCCTGCAGGCCGAGCGTGCCCAGGCCGAGGTGGAACAGTGGCTGGCCCTGAATCCCCTGCCCATGGTGCTGTTCGACGACAGCGGACTGATCCTGCGCGCCAACCCCGCCTTCGCGGCCCTGAGCGTGGCCCCGCCGGCCAGCCTGCACGAGGCCGGCGCCGAGCTGCAGCGCCTGCTGGCCTGGGACGCCGCCGCCGGCCGGCCGCAGGAAGCCTTGCGCAGCCTCGCGGACGGCGCTCCCCTGCCGCCCACCCAGGCGGCCCTGATCGACGCCGCCGGGCGCCAGCGCTGGCTGGCCGGCCGCCTGCAGCGCCTGGCGGGTCAGCGCCGCTATATGGCGGTGCTGGACGACCGCAGCCTGGAGCAGGAACGCGACCTGGCCCACCAGCAGCTGGACGCGCTGATGGACACCGCCGGCGTGGGCCTGGCCACCTTCCAGCAGGATGCCGGCTGGCTGCGCCCGCGCAGCAGCAGCGCCGGCAGCGGCAGCGGCGGCAAGCCCAAGAGTGCCCTGGCCGGCCTGCAGGGCGTGGGCCGCGATATGGTGGAGGCCGACTCCCTGGCCGAGTTTGAACGCCTGCAGCGCGCGCTCAAGAACGGCGACCGGGTGGAGGTGCGCTATGCCGTGCGCCACCCCGAGCTGGGCCGGCGCTGGCTGCTGACGCGGGTGGAGCCGGGCCAGCTCGCCTCGGGCCAGCGCACCACCTCGGTCGTGACCCTGGACGTGACCGCCCAGGCCCAGGCCGAGCGCCGCAACCAGCAGCTGCTCAACGAGCTCTCCACCATCATGGACAGCTCGGGCGTGGGCATGGCCTATCTGCGCGGCCGCCAGCTGCTGCGCTGCAACGAGGGCTTCGAACGCATGCTGGGCCTGCCGGCCCAGACCCCGGCCGGCACGCCGGTGGAGACCTTGTTCGCCGCCCTGCCCGAGCTGGCCCGGCAGGTGCAGGACGCCCTGTCCGAGCTAAGCAGCGCGCCGGATTTCGAGGCCGAGTTCATCGAGGTGGGCAGCGAGGGCGAGGCGCCGCGCTGGCTCTCGCTGAGCCTGCGCAAGGTGCAGGGCCCGGTGGACGAGGCCGTGGCCGTGATCAGCGACATCAGCCGGCTCAAGGCCCAGCAGGCCCAGCTGGAAGCCCTGGTGCAGGACCGCGAGCTGATGTTCAACCTCTCGGACGTGGGCATGGCCATCCTGCGCCAGGGCAAGGTGGCGCGCGCCAACGAGGCCCTGGCCGCCATGAGCGGCTACCGCCTCGGCGAGCTCAACGGCCTGGAGCACCGCGAGCTCTTCGACTCGCAGTTCGAGTACGAGCGCCTGCACCCCCAGATGCGGCAGTCCCTGGCCGCCCACGGTCAGTGGAAGGGCGAGCGGCGCCTGCGCCGGCGCGATGGCTCGGGCCTGTGGACCCAGGTCAGCAAGCGGGTAATGCGCCCTGGCGCGCCCGAGGAAGGCGTGATCGCCACCTATGTGAATGTGGACGACCGCTGGCGCGCCCAGCAGTCCCTGATGCTGCAGACCGAGCGCGAGCGCGCGGTGCTGGACTCGGTGCTGGTGGGCATCGTCACCGTGGGCCGCGGCGGCATCGAATGGATGAACCGCTCCGCGCGGCGCATGTTCGGTGGCGATCTCAGCGCCTTTGCCGGCAAGCCCATGAGCGTGGTGGCCACGCCCGACCCCGAGCATCCCTTCCGCCAGACGCACTACCTGGACGAGCTGACCGAGGGCCAGGCCGAGACCTTCGAGTGCCGGCTGATGGCGCGCGACGGGCGCGAGTTCTGGGTGGTGGGCAATGCGGTGGTCACGGGTCTGGAGGAATCGGGCCGCCAGCTCACCTATGCCCTGCTGGACATAGAGCGCCGCCGCCTGGCCGAGGCCCAGACCCAGCAGGCCCAGGCCTCGCTGCAGCGCATCATCGAGGCCGCGCCCCTGGCCATCACCCTGCACGACGCCAAGACCCTGGCGGTGGAGCAGATCAACCAGGCCGCGGCCGATCTGGCGGGCCGGACCGAGGCCGAGCTGATCGGCGCCAGCCCCGAGCAGCTCTTCGGCGCCGAGCACGGCCCCCTGATCCGCAACGATATGGAAACCGCCCTGCTCAGCACCGAGGTGACGCAGCGCGAGTACCGCCTGAATCTGCGCGGCCAGACCCGGGTCTGGGACGCGCGCCTGCTGCACCTGGCCCCGGTGCTGGACCCGGCCGACCCCGAGGCCCCCAGCGAGCCCGAACAGCTGCTGCTGGTGGCCAGCGATGTGACCGAGCAGCGCGCGGCCGAAGAGGCGCGCCTGGCCGCCGCCATCGCCCAGCGCGAGCTGCTGGTGCGCGAGGTGCATCACCGCATCAAGAACAATCTGCAGGGCGTGGCCGGTCTGCTGCAGCAGATCGCGGCGCGCCGCCCTGAGGTGGCCGGAGTGATCAGCGAGGCCGTGGGCCAGGTCCAGGCCATCGCCCAGGTCTACGGCCTGCAGGTCGGGGCCTCGGGCCCCTTGCGCGTGCGCAAGGTGGTGGAGGCCATCATCGGCTCGGTGCAGCGTATCTTCGGCCAGCCCATCGCGCTGGAGATCGAGGGCCCGCAGAGCGAGCTGGTGCATCGATGGGCCCTGCCCGAGGCGGAGTCCATCCCCATCGCGCTCACGCTCAACGAGCTGCTGAGCAATGCCTTCAAGCACGGTGGCGGCCAGGCGCCGCGCTGTGCCCTGATCTGCGGCGACAACCATGTGGCCCTGCGCATCAGCAATGCCGGCAGCCTGCCCGAGGGCTTCCAGCTCAGCCGCGTGCCGGGCGGCGTCTCGGGCCTGGGCCTGGTGCGCGCCCTGCTGCCGCGGCGCAGCGCCATCCTCAGCCTGGAGCAGCAAGAGGCTCAGGTGGTCTGCCTGTTGGAACTGTTACCGCCCAGCGTCAACCTGCTCGCCCCGCTGTGAGTTACAAGTCGTGGGAAAATCGGGTTTCATAAGCGTGGCGCGGGCAGGGAGCACTCCTGGTGAGCACAAAAGGCAAGATTCTCGTCGTCGATGATGACCGGCTGGTCCTGGCCACCCTGACCCATGGTCTGGCCCAGGCCGGCTATGAGGTGCTGGACGCCGACAATGGCGACGACGCCATCCTGCTCGCCCGCGAGCACCGGCCCGAACTGGCCCTGCTGGACATCCGCATGGAGGGCATGAGCGGCTTCGATGTTGCGGCCTATCTGCGCGAGTACCTGCAGGTGCCCTTCATGTTCCTCTCGGCCTTCGCCGACGAGGCCACGGTGGCCAAGGTCAAGGAGCTGGGTGCGGTGGCCTATCTGGTCAAGCCCCTGGACATCCATCAGATCGTGCCGGCCGTGGAGGCCGCCTTTGCCAAGCGCAGCGAGCGCGCGCCCGCCCCGCCGCGTCCGGCGCCGGCTGAGGCCGCGGTGCTGGAGCAGCTGGTGCCCCTGGCCGTGGGCGTGCTGATGCATCGCTACTCGCTCTCGCGCCAGGAAGCCCTGGGCCGCCTGAACAAGCTGGCCGATACCGAGGGCCGCCCCCTGGCCGAGGCCGCCCAGCGCCTGGTCGAGGCGGTGGAGCTGCTGGCCCTGCCGGGTCGCTGAAGCCTCTGCCCGGGCGCCGGGCGCTCAGCCGAGCGTGAAGAAGAAGCGGGCGCCCTGCCCCACTTCCGACTCGGCCCAGACCTCGCCACCATGGCGGTGCACGATGCGCCGCACCGAGGCCAGGCCCACGCCCGTGCCCTGGAAATCGCTGGCGCTGTGCAGGCGCTGGAAGACGCCGAAAAGGCGCTCGGCGAAGCGCATGTCAAAGCCCGCCCCGTTGTCGCTCACCACATAGACCGCCTGGCCGCTGAGCACCTGACGCTCGAAGCGGATTTCGGTCACGGGGTTCTTGCCGCTGTACTTCCAGGCATTGCCCAGCAGGTTCTCCAGCACCATGCGCAGCAGGGTCGGGTCGCCCTGCACGATCAGCTCGGGCTGGATCCAGACCTCGGCCTCGCGCTGCGGCGCATGGCGGCGCAGCTCCTCCATCACCAGGCCCGCCAGCTGGGAGAGGTTCACGCTCTGGTGCTGCAGGGGCTGAGAGGACAGCTGGGTGAGCGACAGCAGCGCATCGATCATGCTGTTCATGCGCGTGGCCGCGCTCATGACCCGGTCCAGATGGTCGTTGCCGATGCGGTCCAGCAGGCGGCCGTAGTCTTCCTTGAGGATGCGCGCAAAGCCCTCCACCACACGCAGGGGCGCCCGCAGATCGTGCGAGACCGTGTAGCTGAAGGACTCCTGCTCGGCGCGCGCCACCTCGGCCGCCTCCACCGCCAGCGTGGCGGGCACGGTGTCGGGCGCCCCCTGGGGCCACAGGCTCAGCAGGCTCAGGCCGCCCGAACCCGGCAGCGCGCTCAGGCACAGCCACCAGGGGCCGCAGGCCACGCCTTGCGAGGCCGTGGGCGCGCCCACACTCTCGCGCACCTCCACCGGCAGGCCGTCCAGGCAGGCCCGCCAGGGCTCGCCGCGCAGCTGCTCGGGCGCGCGGCCCATCAGCTGGGCCGCCGCGGCATTCAGGTCCAGCAGGCGCGGATGGGTGCCGCCGATCTCGGCCACCAGCCAGGCGGGGCCGGGCAAGGCCTGCACCCAGCCCAGCTCGCGCGGCAGGGCCGCGGGCGGCGGCGCAACAGCAGCAGCCGACGAACGCAGGCCGGCCGCCTGCTGGCCCGCGGGCGCCCGGTCCACCGGGCGGGCCGAACCCAGATAGCCCTGGAAACGGCCGAAGCCATCCAGACAGACCTGGCCGCGCAGCAGCCAGCGGCCGGAAAACTGAGCGGCAGCGCCGCCTTCCACGGCGGCCTCCACCAGCACATCGGTAAAGGGCGCCTGCTCCTGCAGGCGCTGCAACAACTGACCCTGGTCGCCATCCACCAGGCGGAAGCGTTCCCACAGGGTCTGGGTGGCGGCCAGGCCCACCCAGGTGGAGGCCGGTGCGGCCTGCGGCGCCTGCCAGCGCACGAGATGGTGCTGAGCGTCGGTGCGCCATTGCCAGTCGCTTTGCAGCTGGCTCAGCAGCTGCACCTGGTTGCGCGCCTCGCGCAGCGATTCGCCCAGGCGCTGACGGGTCAGGCGCACGCCCACATGCCAGGCCAGACCGGCCACGGCCAGCATCAGCAGGCCCAGCCCCAGGCCGGCCAGCAGCACGCCCGCAGCGCCCGCGTTCTCGGGCCACAGCAGCGCGGCCAGGACCAGCAGCAGCACCAGCACGGCCGCCCCCATCCATGGCCAGCGACGTGAGGCGAGACTGGCTTCGCTGAGGCTGTTCATGCGGGGCATTGTATGTAGGAGAAATGCCTCGACGGCGCAGGGCCATGCCACCGGGCTCAAGTCCGGCACGCGACGGCCGATAGAGCCTGGATGAAGGCCAGGATGGCGTGCACATGAAGCCCAGCGAGGCACGGGAGGACGAGACCGGCGACGGCGCCGGACAGGCTGCGGCCGCGCCCGCGGCATCGGATCTGCTCGCCCTGAGCGAGGAGCTGCCCCTGGCCCTGCTGGTGATGGACAGCGCCCAGGGCCGCCTGCTGCACCTCAACCGCGAGACCGAGCGCCTGCTGGGCCAGCGCCGTGCCCTGCTGCTGGGCCGCGCCGCCGCCGAGGTGCTGCCGCCCGCCCTGGCCGCCCTGTGCCTGCCGCCGCGCTGGCGGGCGCTGGAGGGCGCGCGCCATGCCGCCCGCGAAGCCCTGTGGCTGCCCACGCCCCTGGGGCCGCGCTGGATGCAACTGCAGCGCAGCCTCATCCCCTGGGGCGGGCTGCGCCGGCCGGCCGGCGTGCTGAGCCTCAGCGACGGCAGCGCCCAGCGCCAGCTGGAGCGCGCCCTGCAGGAGAGCGACACCCGCTTTCGCGAGGTGACCGAGGCGGTGAGCGAATGCCTCTTCGTCACCACGCCGGACTGGGACCGGCTGCACTTCAGCTCGCCCCTGCTGCTGGATCTGCTGGGCCTGAGCACCCTGGACCTGGCCCAGGGCCCGCGCCAGTTCGAGACACGCATACACCCCGAGGACCGGGCGCTCTACGCGCGCCGCCTGGGCGCTCAGGCCCGCGGCGAGGCCAGCGATCTGGTGCTGCGCATCCAGCACCCGGCCAAGGGCCTGCGCTGGATGCGCCTGCGCTGCCGCCCCCAGCCCCACCCTAGCGGCCAGACTTTGGTGTACGGCATCCTGGCCGACATCACGGAGGAGCATCAGCGCCACCGCGAGCTGGCCCAGGCCCGCGACCAGGCCGAGGCGGCCAGCCAGGCCAAGAGCGAGTTCGTGGCCAATATGAGCCACGAGATCCGCACCCCGCTCAACGGCATGCTGGGCATGACCGAGCTGCTGCTGGGCACGCCGCTGTCCAGCGCCCAGCGCGGCTATGCCGAGGCCGCCTACCGCTCGGCCCAGGATCTGCTGGGTCTGGTGGACGAAGTGCTGGACTTCGCCAGCGCCCAGGCCGGCCGCCTGCACCTCGAACCCAATGCCTACGACCCCGCGGCCCTGGCCCGCCAGTGCCTGGACGGCCTGCAGCCCCGTGCGCAGGCCAAAGGCCTGGCCCTGCAGCTGAGCCTGGCCCCCGAGCTGCCCGCCCAGGCCTGGGGCGACGCCCGGCGCATCCGCCAGATCCTGATGGAGCTGCTGGTCAATGCCCTCAAGTTCACCGAGCGGGGCGAGGTGCGCCTGAGCCTGGAGACCCGCGACCATGGCCTGCACTGGCGGGTCAGCGACACCGGCATGGGCATGCCCCCCGAGGCCCTGCCCCGGCTCTTCCAGCCCTTTACCCAGGGCAATGCCAGCCTGTCGCGCCGGCACGACGGCGCCGGCCTGGGCCTGGCCCTGGCCCGGGAGCTGGCACTGCGGATGGGCGGGCAACTGCTGGCCCACAGCCAGCCGGGCCAGGGCTCCAGCTTCACGCTCAGCCTGCCGCTGGAGCCGGACACTCCACATAAGTCCGGCTTGACGGCGACGCAGGCCGGCTGGATCCTGATCGTGGAGGACAACCCGGTGAATCAGCAGGTCAGCGCGGAGATGCTGGACCGGCTGGGCTACCGGACGAGGGTGTGCGCCGACGCCGCCAGCGGCCTGCGGGCCCTGTGCGAGCAGCGCTTCGATCTGGTGATGATGGACATCCACATGCCGGGCATGGACGGCATGCAGGCGCTGTCGCTGTTTCGTCGCGGGCCCAGCGCCGAGCTGCCCTTCCTCTGTGGCGCCACCACGCCGGTGCTCGCCGTCACGGCCAATGCCCTGGACGGCGACGAGCAGCGGCTGCGGCGCCACGGATTTGATGACTATTTGCCCAAACCATTTCGCCTCGGCCAGCTCCAGGACATGCTCGCGCGTCATATCCACGTTGACAATACGTCCCCGTGCAACGATGGGCGAGCAGATACGGCCGAAAATCTGCCGCCGACCGATGGAATTCCTATGTCTGCCCAGTCCACCCCTCCCGCCCCACCGGCGCCGCGGCTCGAACCCGAGGCGATCGCCCGCCTGCGCGAGCTCGACCCGGGCGGCGCCAACCAGCTGCTGGAGCGTGTGGTGGCGGCCTACCTCAAGTCCCTGGACCGCCTGCTGCCCGACCTGGCCCAGGCCCGGGCCGGCGGGGAGCAGGGCTTGGATCTGGCCGCGATCCGGCATGTGGCCCACACCCTAAAATCATCGTCCGCCAGCCTGGGCGCCCTGAAACTCTCGCAGCGTTGTGCCGAAATCGAGACGATGGCACGCCAGGGGCAGACGGAAGGTTTGGACATCCTGCTGGACGGCATGCATGATGAGGTCGCGCAGGTGCGCGAGGCCCTGAAAGAGCTTTTGGCAACTCCCTGATGACAGCAGCAAGCCCCACTCTGGACAGCGATCTGCCCGAGCAGCCCCGTGTGCTGCTGGTGGATGACGACGAGGTCAATCTGCTGTTGACCGCGATCGCGCTGCGCGAGCGCGGCTTCGACATCACCGAAGCCACCGGCGGAGAGCAGGCCCTGCGCATGATGGCCGAGTGGAGCCCGGACGTGATCGTGCTGGACGCGATGATGCCGGAGCTGGACGGCTTCGACACCTGCACCCGGCTGCGCGGCATTCCCGGCTTCGAGTCCACCCCGGTGCTCATGCTCACCGGCCTGGATGACGAGGCCTCGATCAACCGCGCCTACCAGGTGGGCGCCACCGACTTCTTCGTCAAGTCGCCGCAGTGGAGCCTGCTGGCCGGGCGCCTGCGCTACCTGCTGCGCAGCTCGCGCACCCGCATCGAGCTGGAGCGCAGCAAGGCCCGCCTGGCGCGCGCGCAAGACCTGGCCCGCATGGGCAGCTTCGAGTGGCACCGCGGCACCGGCGGTTTCACGCTGGCGGCCGAGGCCCTGCGCGTGTTCGGCCTGGGCAACCATGAGGCGCTGGACTTCATCGGCGCCATGCGCATGGTGCCGCGCGAGGAGCGCAAGCTCTTCCTGCACCTGCTGCGCGACGTGATCGCCCACAACTCGGTGTTGGTGACCGATCTCTCGGTCACCCTGCTGGACGGCCGCCAGCGCGTGATCCATATCGAGGCCGAGCCCGAGTTCAACGAGCACGGCAATGCCAGCGGCTACACCGGCGTGCTGCAGGACGTGACCGACCGCCGCATGGCCGAGGACCGCATCCGCCAGCTGGCCAATTTCGACGCCCTCACCGGCCTGCCCAACCGCCGCCAGCTGATCTGGCGCACCGAGCGCGCCATCGAGCAGGCGCGTCGCATGGGCCACGAGGTGGGCCTGCTGCTGATCGATCTGGACCGTTTCAAGGTCATCAACGACACCCTGGGCCATGCCGCGGGTGACGAGCTGCTGATCGAGGTGGGGCGGCGCCTGCGCGGCTGCGTGCGCCACTCCGACCAGGTGATCGAGGGCATGCTCGAATCGGTGGGCGGTCGCTCCCACCGCACCCTGGAGGCCGTGGGCCGCCTGGGCGGTGACGAGTTCGTGGCCCTGTTGCCCGAGGTGGCCGACGAGCGCGACGCCGAGCGCGTGGCCCAGCGCGTGCTGGAGGCCCTGCGCGAGCCCATCTTCATCGCCGGCCAGGAGTGCTTTGTCACCGCCAGCGTGGGCATTGCCATCTACCCGCGCGACGGCAGCACCGTGGCCGATCTGCTGCGCAACTCCGACGTGGCCATGTACGCCGTCAAGGGCCAGGGCCGCAATGCCTCGGCCCTGTACAGCCCGCAGCTCTCGGGCCGCGGCCGCGAGAACCTGGAGCTGGAAAGCGCGCTGCACAAGGCCATCGAGCGCGGCGAGCTGGTGCTGCACTACCAGCCCAAGATCGATGTGCGCGGCGCCCGCATGGTGGGCGCCGAGGCCCTGATGCGCTGGCAGCGCGGCAACACCCTGGTGCCGCCGGGCGACTTCATTCCCCTGGCCGAGGAAACCGGCCTGATCGTGCCGCTCTCGGAATGGGCGCTGCGCGAGGCGGCCCGCCAGGCCAAGGTCTGGCAGCTGAACTTCGGCTTCTCGGACTCCATCGCCGTCAACCTGCCCAACCGCCTGTTCGAGCGCTCCGACCTGGTGGAGCACATCCACCAGTGCGTCAGCGCCTACGGCGTGCCGCACCGCGCCATCCAGCTGGAGATCACCGAGACCGGCCTGATGAAGGACCTGCAGAACGTGATCCCCTCACTGCACCGGCTCAACGAGGTGGGCGTGGAGATCTCGATCGACGACTTCGGCACCGGCTACTCCTCCCTGGCCTACCTCACCACCCTGCCCATCTCCGAGGTCAAGATCGACCGCAGCTTTGTGCGCGATCTGGGCATCACGCCGCAGAGCTCGGCCGTGGTCACGGCCATCATCGCCCTGGCCCGCTCCCTGGGCCTGCGCGTGGTGGCCGAGGGCGTGGAGACCCTGCGCCAGATGGAGGTGCTGCACCGCCTGGGCTGCTCGGTCATGCAGGGCTTTCTGTTCAGCAAGCCCCTGCCGCCGGATGATCTGGAGCGCTGGATCGCCCAGACCGTGCTGCCACGCAAGGCCCCCTGGATCGCCCAGGCCAGCGCCGACCCCGGCGCCCCGCCCCTGCCCGCCATACGCCCCAGCGGCATGCTGCGCTAAGCTGCCCCGATGGACGACACACGCCGCCCCCCCACGAGCCGGCTGGGACTGCCGCCGGCCCAGGTGGCCAAGGCCGCCCTGCGCCGCCTGGCCCTCTCCAAGCAGGAGCCCACGCCCGAGAACTACGCCGCTGCCTATGCGGCCGAGTCCGGCGGCGCGGCGCCCGCCCCCGCCGCCAGTGGCGCCAGCGAGGCCCTGCCCGAGCGCGCCCAGCAGCTGCTGCAACGCCTGATGTCCCTGGGCATTGGCGATGGCCAGACCCGGCTGGAGATCGGCGGCCTGGTGCGCGAAGCGCGCTGGGACGAGGCCCTGCGCCGCGTGGAGCGCCTGCAGGCCAGCGAAGGCCCCAGCGTTCAGGCCGAGGCCATGGCCAGCACACTGGAGCGCCTGGTGCGCGGCCTGGAGCGCGGTGGCCGGCAATGGACCGTGGCGCGCAAGAAGGACGGGCTGCAGCGCGTGCTCTCCAGCAACCGCAGCGACCCGCAGCGCCTGCTCAGCCGCCTGCGCCAGCTGCTGCAGAACTGGGACAGCGATGTGGCCGACGCCAGCGTGGACACCCAGTTCGACGCCGATGAGTCGGGCGGCACGCCCAGCCAGTTCTTCACCGACAGCGAATTCGCCTCCGACCTGGACCAGGAGGCCGGGCCCGCCAGCGCGGCGGCACCGCTCGGCGCTGCCGCCGGCCCCGGCGGCGGCCTGCCCAGCCTCTCCACCCTGGGCACCGACCCCAGCCTGCCGCACTGGCTGCGCATCGAGACCAGCCTGGAGGGCACGGTGGAGCACGCCCTGCGCGCGCCCGACGGCCATGCCGACGGCGTGGCCGGCCAGCTGCTGGCCGAGCTGCAGGCCGCCCAGGCCGAGGCCCTGGCCCGCGGCGCCGATGCCCCGCGGGCCGAGGCCTTCGAAGCCCTGAGCCAGCGCGCCCGCCATCTGCTGGACCATCGCCAGCACCTCTTTGGCGAGCTGGGCGAGCTCTGCCGCGAGCTCAGCGCCAGCCTGGTGGACCTCTCCGAGGACGACTCCTGGGCCCGCGGCCAGTGCGAGGCCATGAGCAACACCCTGGACCAGGGCCTCTCCGCCCGGGGCGTGCGCTCGGTCAGCGAGCTGCTGCACAACACCCGCGATCGCCAGCGCAGCCTGCGTGAGGAGCGCAGCCGCGCCCGCGATTCCCTCAAGTCCCTGATCCACAAGATGCTGGCCGAGCTGGGCGAGCTGGGCCAGCACACCGACCGCTTCCAGAGCAGCGTGGGCCGCTATGCCGAAGTCATCGAGCAGGCCGACTCCCTGGAAAGCCTGGCCGGCGTGGTGCGCGAGATGGTGGAAGAAAGCCGCAGCGTCCAGGCCCTGGTGCGCCAGACCCAGGAACGCCTCAGCGCCGAGCACGAGAAGGCCAGCGCGCTCAGCGAGCGGGTCCAGAACCTGGAGGGCGAGCTCAAGCGCCTGTCCGACGAGGTGCAGACCGACCAGCTCACCCAGATCGCCAACCGCCGCGGCCTGATCGCCGCCTTTGGCATTGAGCAGGCCAAGCAGGAGCGCGACGACAGCGCCCTGGCCCTGGCCCTGCTGGACATCGACAATTTCAAGAAGCTCAACGACACCCTGGGCCATGCCGCGGGCGACGAGGCCCTGAAGTCCCTGGCCAGCCAGGTCTCGGCCCTGCTGCGCCCCGGCGACATGATGGCCCGCTACGGCGGCGAGGAGTTCGTGCTCATGCTGCCCCGCACCCCGCTGGACGAAGCCCAGCAGGTGCTCACCCGGCTGCAGCGCGCCCTAACCAAGGCCCTGTTCATGCACGAGGGCAAGGACGTGTTCGTCACCTTCTCCGCCGGCGTGACGCTCTACCGCCCCGGCGAAACCCTGGAAGCCGCCCTGGACCGCGCCGATGTGGCGCTGTATGAGGCCAAGCACACGGGGAAGAACAAGGCGTGCGTGGCGCCGTGAGGGTGCGTGGGGCTGAGAGGCGGCTGCAGGCGGCTCGCCGTCAGTGGCGAGCGACGGCTCTTGGCTCTTTGGTGGTTTTCAAAAGTCGCGCGCAATCGCGCTTGTGACCGAGCCGCCAAGGCCTGCATGGAACTGCGCACAGCCCAGCCACCGACACTGAGCCCATGCGTGCAGACCAGGACGACGGCCACGATGGTCACTGAGGTCGCCCCCTCCCAGGTGCGATTGACGAGCCCAGCGTCTTTGCCTCCAATCCCCCCTCTGGACGGCAAGCCTTCGGCCAGAGACGCGACAAATGAGCTCTGCGACCTCACCGACGGCATGCCGGATTTGTCAGCTGTTAATGCTGCATGAATCAACAGTCCACCAACAAGAAATCAAGCAATGGCGCGGCCTGCGGGCTGGTGAGGTGTCCGATGTTATGCAGACAGGCTTCGGTGTTATCCAGCAGAACTGTCGCCCTACAACCTAGTTGGGCAGCAGGGTTGCACTGCCACACGCCCAGGCTGAAAGCTGGTTCAACGTCATGATTCCTGCTCCTGCTCCCCACTACTATCCCGACCCTTGGCCTGCAACCGTTGATTCCGGCGCGCCGTACCCTGACTATTCCGGAAGTCGCCGACAGATCCATACGAGCATTCAGCTAGCTGCCATTAGGCGCTATGGACCACCGCCGGAGTCAATGTGGATGGTATGCGGGAACATCGTCGTCAGCCACCCGTATGGGCCTGGTGGTCGTGAGCGCAGGACCGGACTTCGACTGCTTAAGGCTGGGTCCAAAGTCACGATTTGCAAGTTCTGGCGTAATGCATCACCAGAACGCGTTACCGTAGTTGGCAGACACCGGAAGTCCAACAAATACATCTCGGTCGTTTTGGAGACCAGATTCCTCAACAATCTGCGCGTGCAGCTCATCAAGAGTCCGTACATCATTCTTCAGCATTGGGAATCACCGGTTCAGCGGCATGCTTACGGGCGCGATATGGAGGCAGCCGCCGCTGTGCTTGCAGAACTGCTTCCGCATGTCGGTTCTGATGAAACCTGAGTACGGGGTTGAGCCTGGCCCAAAACGCTTGGTGCGGCCCAACCCGTCACTGCAGCGGACGGCTACGCCGCCCGCTGAGCTTCAACGTTGAGGCTGTAAAAAAACCTCCCCTGCTGCGGGAGTCTCCGAATAGCGCGAGCAGGCGCCGGGCGCTGCAATCGAGGCCAGGTCAGAGGAGGCCCTTGATGCCGCGCTACAAGCCCCAGGTCC
>Ga0233424_10000112_pt1 | contig 112902 bp, 98 predicted proteins | sample Watercolumn_Towu_FD_181011 | JGI IMG/M metagenome (GOLD analysis project Ga0233424, IMG submission 181011) | Freshwater microbial communities from Lake Towuti, South Sulawesi, Indonesia - Watercolumn_Towuti2014_125_MG | ecosystem: Environmental > Aquatic > Freshwater > Lake | place: Indonesia...
AAACAATAATACTGCGCCAATTAGCCATGTTTTCCATTATATCCGTTTCAAAACATACTTCGGGATTCTTTCGCATCATATCAATCTTCATTCCCTCCCGGCTGTGACAAATAATGCGCTTTCCGTCATATACATAAGTAACCGGAACAACATATGTTTTGTTATTTGCATGGCAACCAATCCTTCCAATACCTGGCTGTGGAGTAAAGAATCTATTTGTTTATCATTCAACTTTCCAAGCATATACTGAATTCACCCTAAGGTAAATCAATATTCCGCTCGGGCGGGTGAGGCAAATCATCGCTTTGAATGATTTAATTCAGGATTACTGGCTGAAGCTGTAAGTGTATTTGATTTTTCCGGTCAGTTCCTGGTTGTTATTGAAGAGGGCTTCAGTGGTTTTAAGCCCTTTTTCATTATAAACATATCTCCATATCTGGTATCCCACCCAGGTTATTCTGCCGTATTTATCACCTGGGGTGCTGGTGACTATCTGTATCACCCTGCTATTGTCGTCATAAGTTATCATGTTATCAGGCACCAGCTTTTTTATTTTGTCATTATAACGAACAATGTCAGTAACCCTTCCCTGGTCATCAAAATAATAATAAAGACGATCTGTTTCAATACCTCTGCGATAGCTGATTTCCTCACCCGGGTTCCCTTTTTCATCCGGGATAAAGCGGACCTCCAGGCTGTCTGTTGCATTAATGATACGCAACATTTTTATGGGGGTACCTTCTGCATCATAAAACCATTTATGCACTTCGGCCTGGTTTATCTCATCTTCCTGATCCTTAACAGTATTTTGGACAGTTAATATCTTTGCTTCATTATCATATTCATAAGTTGTCATGCTTTCTACTCCCAATGATGAATCTGTAATACTGATCAATCGGGTCTTATCGTCAAAACGATTATAGTTAACCGATCGGTTGAGATTAGCATTAGTAACAACTTTTAATGCTTTGCCATTTTCCAATACTTCCTGTACTTCGGCAAAATCGGTGGCTTTGGAGCCTTGCGGAGTATATCCATCTGCCGATACTGTTTTTACTTTATTGGCGAGATAATTCTGCATCTGGCGGTTCGTTTCCCGGGTTCCGATAATATCATTATAATAATATTGGGCACGGAGTGAAAGATTAATGAATATTATTAAGAGGGAAACAGCGGCCTTCATGCGGTGATATTGTTGATATGTTCAAAGTTACCTGGATTCACTGTTAACGAAAAAGAAAAGCTGCTTGTATTTTTGTACTTATTTTTAAGTAAATTCTTGCATTGTCTCATACTCCTCAACGGAAAGAAAAGGATGGCTTGAATTGCAGCGCAACTGTGCAGGGAAGGTATTGCCATGTTTGTGGGCAGGAGAATGTGGAGATAAAGAAAACGTTGTGGCATATGGTGACAAATTTCTTTCATGACATCACCCATATCGACGGAACTTTTTTTTGCTACGCTGAAAGACCTGCTTTTTTCAGCCGCCAACCTTTAAATACTCTTGTATGAGTTCAACAAACGATGATGCTTTTTTAAGACTGGTGGGAATAATGAATGATCTACGGGAAAAATGCCCCTGGGATAAGAAACAAACTGTTCAATCGCTTCGCCAGATGACGATTGAAGAAACCTATGAACTGGCTGATGCTATAACGGAAAACGATTGGCAGGGCATCAAAGAGGAATTAGGTGATCTGCTGCTGCATATCGTTTTTTATGCTAAGATCGGCAGCGAACAAAAACAATTTGAGCTGGACGAAGTGATCAACGGTATTTGCGAAAAACTCATTGCCCGTCATCCGCATATATATGGAGATGTAAAAGTGAAGGATGCGGAGGATGTAAAAAAGAACTGGGAAAAACTGAAACTGAAGGAAGGAAAGCAATCGGTCATAAGCGGTGTTCCCAAGTCATTACCTGCTACTGTCAAGGCGATGCGGCTGCAGGAAAAGGCAAAACAGGTGGGATTTGAATGGGACAACAAAGAACAGGTTTGGGAAAAGGTGGAGGAAGAGATCGGTGAGTTAAAATCGACAATAAAAACAGCTGATCATCCGAGAACCGAAGAAGAGTTTGGGGATGTTATTTTTTCTTTGATCAATTATGCACGGTTTTTGCAGGTGGATGCCGAAAATGCACTGGAAAAGACCAATAAAAAATTCATCCAACGGTTCACACAGATGGAGCAGCAGGCCTTGCAAAGTGGTAAAGATCTTCATGATATGACCCTGCAGGAAATGGATGCCATCTGGAATACCATAAAAAAACAACGATCAGATAAGTGAGGCCATTAGTTAAAATATATCGTGGCGAAAATATATTTTGCTATTACTCGCAGTTTTGCTTTTCATTTTATCTTTCGTTTTTAATAAGTTTTACACTAATCACTCTTCCATAAGCAGGGAAGTAAAACTGGCAGAAAAATACCTGCACAATAAACAAAGTGATTTTGAGAACCTTTTAAAAGACACTGCCTTAATTGACATGTTGCTTAATAATATCACTTTCTTTATTGAATTTATCTGATAATACAGACCCAAACGCATACAGGTGTTTTACTTTGTGTGCAGGATAAAGATGGCTGATATCTGTTTTATGTTTATCAAGCAATAACATGATAGACAAATTTAATAATAAAGGCTTTCTTATCATTTCTATTCTCATTTTTTCTTCAGCCATTTTTCAAACTTCTGTAATGAAAAACTGCTCAGGTTATTTTCTTTCGTCAATCCGCCTTTCTGCGCCGCCAATACACCGTACTTCACATCATCAAATCCATCCAATGCATGTGCGTCCGGGTTTATAGATAACAAGACATTTTTTTCAATCGCATAGTCAATCCATTTCCAGTCCATATCCAACCGGCGGGGGTGGGCATTGATCTCTATCACAACATTGTTAGCAGCACAGGCTTCAATAATTTTTTTGTGATCAACAGGGTATCCATTGCGGCTTAACAGCAGGCGACCTGTCATATGCCCGAGTATCCGGGTATATGGATTTTCAATGGCCTTGATCAGTCTTGCCATGGCTTTTTCCTCCATCATCTTCAGATTGCTGTGAACAGAAGCAATAACAAGATCAAACGTTTTTAATATCCTGTCAGGATAATCAAGACTTCCGTCATTCAGTATATCACTTTCGATGCTTTTGAATATTTTGAATGGCTCCAGTTTATTGTTTAATTCATCAATGTACCGATGCTGTTCTTTAATTTTGTCTTCTTTCAATCCATTGGCATAAAAAGCAGTTTGTGAGTGATCGGAAATGACGAGATATTCAAAACCTCTTTTGATACATTCATTTGCCATTTCTTCAACAGTGTTCATTCCATCACTCCAGTTGCTATGGCTGTGAATGATGGAACGGATATCCACCGGCTGTATCAATTCAGGCAATTTATTTTTCCGGGCTTTGTCAATTATATCTGCTGTTTCTCTCATGCAGGCAGGTATGTATGGGATCTTCGCTTGTTTAAATACTGCCTCATCATTTTCAGCATCCGGATATTTTATTGCTGGGAATGCTTTTTTAAATGAATCAATAAATTCTTTGCTGCCGGTGGTCAGAAATTGTCTTTCGGTGATATTTTGTTTGCCTGTGTACAAACGGAGTTTTAGCCCGTTCTTCAGCTTATACAATAAAGTCTCATTGGTTTCTTGAAGTAGCTCGGGTGGCTGTGCTGTCTGAAATTTTGGTTTTATCGTCTCATTTGTTTCAGCAATTACAAATTCCAGTTCTTCAATAGTTAATGCCTGCCTGCGATATACACCTGTTACTCTTACTTTATCCGTTGAAAATAGTTTTTGCAGATAATTTTCTATCTGCGGAAAGATGGCATCTAGTTGCGCATAAAGAAAATGTCCCTGGTTTTGAAAATAAAACTCTATTGCTTCCTGCACATTTTTCTGTGTCTTTTCTCCAAAGCCTTGATAAAGCGTCAGCCTGTTTTCATTACAGGCATATAACAATTCCCCCAGTGATTCGATCTCCATCTCTTTCCAGATAGTATTGATTTTTTTAGGACCGATACCTTTTATGTTCAGCATCTCGATCACTCCCGGCGGTGTTTTACTGATATAATCTTCCAGGGCATGCAGTTTCCCTGTTTCCAGCATCTCGGTCACTTTTTTGCCTACACTGTCGCCTATGCCTTTAATGCTAAAGAGTTTTTCTTTTGGGGTATCCTGCAGTTGCATCGGCAATTTTTCAATGTTGAAAGCAGCCACAGCGTAAGTCTTGGTTTTAAAGGAGTTCTCGCCATGTATATCCATCAATTTGGACAGCAGGGAAAAATTATCAGCAATTGCAACATTATCCATATCGCAATTTAAAAAAGTCTGACTGTCTCCATCTAATTTTTATATTCAATTATTGGTCAGACCGGGACGGTCAGACCAATAAAAAAGTCCTCCGGATTTCGGAGGACTTTCTATAACGTTTAAGTTGTGCTTAAACTTATTTTTTCTTTTTAGCAACTTTTTTCTTAGCAGCTTTTTTCTTAGCAGCTTTTTTCTTAGTAGCCATTTTTTTGAATTTAATGTTAGTAAAAATGGGTTAACGATAATAAAGGTAACAATTATTTCATATTACCCAAATTTTTTTTCCACAAAATTCTAAAATGAAAAATGTTTTATGCTTCAACTGCAGTTACTGAAACATATGTTCTGTTGTTTCTTCCTTTGCGGAATTCAACAACACCATCCGTTAATGCGAACAATGTATAATCTTTTCCAACACCAACATTTTTTCCGGGATGATATACAGTGCCACGCTGACGAACAATGATATTTCCTGAAACAGCAGGTTGTCCGCCAAAAATTTTTACACCAAGACGTTTGCTTTGTGAGTCACGGTTATTCTTTACGCTTCCTTCACCTTTCTTATGTGCCATGATAAATCAGTTTTGAGTTTTCAATTATTTTATTGAAGTCACTTTGATTTTAGTATAAGCGGTACGGTGTCCTTTCTTTTTATGAAATCCTTTTCTTCTTTTTTGTTTGTAAGCGATCACTGTGTCACCTTTTATCTGGTCAATAATTTCAGCCTGCACTTTGGTCTTTACAGATGAGCCAATGGACAGTTTTCCATCTGCATCCACCAGCAGTACTTCCAGCTCCAGTTTATCGCCAGCCTTTCCCTCTACATGAGGAACATATAATGTCTGGTCTTTTTCTACCTTAAATTGTTGTCCGGCAACTTTTACTACTGCTATCATACGCTTAAAATTAGGACGGCAAAGGTAAGGGGAAAATGTGATCGGCAAACGGGAAATCAAAGATTTATGTCCCGAAAGCTTTCGGGATAAATGACCCACATTTGACCGGGCTTCCGTTATATTTGTAGCCCTCAAAGTAAGGGTTTCTATTCCAGAAAGTATGAAAATCAAGTCCTTCTTAGCCCGACCTTTCGCTTCATATATACATAAAGGTATCCGCAAAGGAATGGCTTCGGCCGTTTCAGATCAGGAAAATATTCTGAAGAATCTGATCAAAGTTGGTAGCAATACTGAATTCGGTAAGGAAGCAGGCCTGGACAAAATAAGCAGCTATGATGAGTTCCGCCAGGCTGTGGCTATCAGGGATTATGAGCAACTGAAGCCATGGATCGAAAGAATAAAGGAGGGGAGACATAATGTATTGTGGAAAGGCAGGCCCATTTATTTTGCCAAAACATCCGGTACTACCAGCGGAACAAAATATATCCCTATTACAAAAGACTCTATTCCAAATCATATTAATTCAGCCCGCAATGCTTTGCTGTGTTATATGGCTGAAACGGGGAATACAAAATTTGCAGATGGTAAGTTGATCTTTCTTTCAGGCTCACCTGAACTGGAAAGGATAGCAGGCATACCAACCGGAAGATTAAGCGGCATTGTGAATCATCATGTGCCAAGATATCTCCGCAGCAATCAAATGCCGTCATATGAAACCAATTGTATTGAAGATTGGGAAACCAAGCTAAGCAAGATAGTTGATGAAACGATTGATAAGAATATGACACTTATCAGCGGCATACCACCCTGGATGCAGATGTATTTTGATGAATTGATAAAAAGAAGCGGTAAGAAAGTCGGCGAATTATTTCCCAATTTCAGTGTGATGGTGCAGGGCGGCGTAAATTTTGAACCATATAAAGCCAAATTGTTTGAAAGCATCGGGAAAAAAGTTGATACGATAGAATTGTTTCCGGCAAGTGAAGGATTCTTTGCCTTCCAGGACTCACAGGAAGCAGAAGGTTTATTATTACATACTGACAGTGGGATATTTTATGAATTTGTGCCTGCTGGAGAAATTTTTAGTGACAGTCCGACCCGTTTGTCATTAAAAGATGTAAAAGTTGGGGAGAACTATGCCATGATAATTAACAACAATGCTGGTTTGTGGGGATATAATCTCGGGGACACCGTGAAGTTTGTTTCAACAGAGCCATATAGACTGATTGTAACAGGAAGAACAAAACATTTTATCTCAGCATTTGGTGAGCATGTGATTGGTGAGGAAGTAGAAGCCAGTATGCTGAAAGCAGCAAAAGAGGAGAACATTCATATTACTGAATTCACGGTGGCTCCATATGTAAGCAGTGATGCTGGTAAATCTTATCATGAATGGTTTATTGAATTTGAAAAAATACCCGTCAATCTTCATTCTTTTGCTGCCAAACTTGATGAGAATCTCAGGGAGAAGAATTCTTATTATGACGACCTCATTAGCGGCAATATTTTACTGCCTTTAAAAATAATCCCTGTCTGTAAAAACGGATTTATTGATTACATGAGATCAATTGGTAAATTGGGCGGACAAAATAAAGTGCCGAGATTAAGTAATGACAGGAAGATAGCGGATGAATTGATAAAATGGAGTGCAACTCCGGTTTCTGCCTGATGAAATGAGCAACGACACTACCATAAAGCGTATTGCAATATTTGGTTCTACCGGTTCAATCGGTACACAGGCATTGGAAGTTATTGCAGCAAACTCGGGAATGTTTTCTGCAGAGGTCCTGACTGCTCACAATAATGACGAATTGCTGATACAGCAGGCAATTCGGTATAACCCAAATATTGTTGTCATTGGGGATGAAAAGAAATACCTGAAAGTAAAAGAAGCTCTTGCTTCAACTGACATTAAAGTATTCGCAGGAGAAAAAGTTTTGGAAGAAGTAGCTGCTATGGACTGTTATGACCTGATGCTTGCAGCCATCGTTGGATATGCAGGATTGAGACCAACACTTAAGGCGATTGAAAATGGTAAAGCTATTGCATTAGCTAATAAGGAAACATTGGTTGTGGCCGGCGATATCATTATGAGGAAAGCGGTTGAAAAAAGAGTACCGATTATTCCGGTCGATTCCGAACATTCAGCTATTTTTCAATGTCTGGTTGGTGAAACAAGGAATAAGATTGAAAAAATAATACTTACTGCTTCGGGTGGGCCATTTATCGGCCGGAAGCCTAACTACCTCGTTAATGTAAAAAGGGAACATGCTTTGCAACACCCCAACTGGACAATGGGCGCCAAGGTCACCATTGATTCAGCAACGTTGATGAATAAAGGTCTTGAAATGATTGAGGCTAAGTGGCTGTTCAATATGAAGCCGGAGCAAATACAGGTGGTCATTCATCCCCAGAGCATCATTCACAGTATGGTGCAGTTTGAAGATGGCAGTATTAAAGCGCAGATGGGTTTGCCGGATATGAAACTGCCGATCCAATATGCATTGGCATTTCCAAAGAGAATCAAAAATGATTTTCCCCGCTTTGATTTCAGAAAAATCAACACATTGAGTTTTGAGGAGCCGGATGTTAAAACATTCAGAAATCTTGCACTGGCACAGGATGCATTGTTTAAGGGAGGCAATCTTCCATGTGTTATGAATGCAGCAAATGAGATAGCTGTTTATGCATTTCTCCGTAACCGGATAAATTTTCTTGATATGACAGATACGATTGAAAAAACCATGCAGTACGTTCCTTTTATTGAAAAACCTTCGTTGGAGGAATATTTTGAAAGCGACGGAGAGGCCCGTAACTTTGCTGCCGATTTTATCAAATTATAAATTCCCGCCATTGGCGGGATGTTTTTTAATGTATGAACTATTTATTAGCTATAGACTGGAGCACTGTTGGCGTTAAAGCGGCACAGTTCATCCTTTCTTTTTCTATTTTGATATTGCTGCATGAATTTGGCCATTACATTACTGCCAGATGGTTTAAATGCAGGGTGGAAAAATTTTACCTGTTCTTTAATCCATGGTTCTCTCTTTGGAAAAAGAAAAAGGGTGAAACAGAATATGGTTTGGGATGGATTCCATTAGGCGGGTATGTGAAGATATCCGGGATGATAGATGAAAGCATGGATAAGGAGCAAATGAAGCAACCGGCACAGCCATATGAGTTTCGCAGCAAACCGGCCTGGCAGCGGCTCATCATCATGCTGGGAGGCATTATCGTTAATATCATACTTGCCATTCTGATCTTTATCGTCATTTTATGGGTATGGGGAAAAGAATATTTGCCTCCGCAAAATGCGAAGTATGGTATTGTTGCAGACAGTCTTGCACAAAAAGTTGGATTGAGAGATGGTGATATAGTTTTAAAAGTCGGTGGCAAGGAAGTGAAAAATATTTTAAGCCTGAGAAAGGATATTGTCTTTAATGAAGGGGAAGATATGATTTCAGTAAAAAGAGGTGACAGCATTGTAAATCTTCATTATGGTGATGACCTTCGCAGGAAACTCAACAGCCGGGATGCAGGAGATTTTGCTTCAGTTAGGATTCCTTTTATCATCTCTAAATTTTCTAAAAACTCTATGGGAGAGAAGGCAGGACTGAAAAAAGGAGACCTGATTTTTGCCGTGGATGGCATCCCTGTTCTTTACCATGATGAGTTCATCAAAGCTGTAAAAGGGAAAAAGAATATTTCAATTTCAATTTCGGTGATTAGAGGAATAGATACTCTGACAAAGTCAGTGCAACTTGATGAAAATGGCAAGGTGGGAATGTATCCTGAATCGGATCTCAAAAAGCTTGGTTTTGTTACAGAGAAAAAACGTTATAGCCTCCTTCAGGCTGTCCCAGCCGGTTTTAGTGAGTGCTGGTCCACTTTGGGTAATTATATGAAAGGGCTCAAGCAATTATTTAATGGCAAGGCCAAGGCTAGTGAGTCAGTCGGAAGTGTTTTTAGTATTGGAAGCATTTATCCCGGTAATTGGGACTGGCATATTTTCTGGACACTCACAGCAGTATTCAGCATCATCCTTGCCTTTATGAATGTGCTGCCTATTCCGGGTCTTGATGGTGGCCATGCTTTGTTCACGGTTGCAGAAATGATAACCGGCCGAAAGCCAAGTGATAAATTCCTTGAGTATGCACAGATAGTGGGAATGGTATTATTATTGGGTCTGATGGCCTATGCACTGGGATTGGATATTTTCAGGATGTTTAAGTAAATTGTTAGTCCATACTTGTTAGTAATACTAACAACTCCCGACTCATGACTAACGACTCAAAAGGGGGTGCCTGGTTTTGACAGCATAGATCTTTGAAAGTGTAAGCATGTGCTGCGTTGCGTAATTAGCAGTTTAATCTGAATACGAAAACAATAAATGGCAATACTCAATTTGCCATGGCTGCCTAATCAGTGATTATGTAGTCATTATGGCCGGGTAAAAGGCAGGCTTGTAGCCCTTTGCCTCGCCCAAACAACAAATAATACAGGCTGCAGCAACCGGGTACTGTGATAGTTGCTTAAGACAAATGCAGTTAAGGAATCGATCGGTTGCCCGTTTCCAGTTGATTCTCGAAAAAATAAAACAGGATAAACATGTAGAAAGCTTTTGAAGAATATGTTTGGACATCGGTTCGAGTCCGATCACCTCCACTTTAAGCTTCCCTGCCCGCTGATATCAGCCTGGCAGGGAATTTTCTTACTTCCACTTTTAAGATATTTTAGCACAGCGATCTATTATGTTTTTTACTTATCTTCCGGATTGTCTTAATAATTTGTGCAAAAAAAAACACCACAAACGCTGATTAATGTAGATATAATTCTACATAGCCTCCACAGCTATTATTACCCCAAAAAGGTGAATTTTCTATTTTTTCTAAACCCTCCGATTCGGTTCTTTGAGATATTAAAAGAGATTTGAAAAGCCATCTGGTTTCCATCACTCTGTGAATATTTTATGTGAATACCCAATGCTGTACTCCTGATGTAAGCTCCCCCATTTTTTGGACCACTCAAAATTAGAGTTTTTGAGTGTTTAGTAATTCTAGGGAAACGGATTAATAAATTGAACTGGCGGTACATTTCCCAAAGATTCATGAGGCCTGTGATAGTTGTAATCCTGTTGTCATTCCTGCCCCATTTGTCTAACCTCCGGAAGGCTGTAAAACACAATAAGCATTCAGCAATTCCTTTCTCAACGAACCATTATTTCTACAAAGCCATTCTGCATGGGTTTACCTGGCTGAATAAAGTGCAGTTGGATTTGTTTGTCGTCACACCATTGTTGCAATCTGTGTCTCCGTAAATCTTTTCTTTTTCATAATTCCCACTTTTAAGTTAGAAAATATCTCTAACATAAAGTGGCCAACTTTTGGGGGAGCTTACAATAACTGGTTATCTTTGCTTCATACAAGTGTTTATCTAAAATCTGATTTTTTAAAGCTGGGCAATCATAAATTTTTTTGGGAAAAAACAGCTGATTAATAGAAACTACTTACCCAATGCTTCAACTGAAAAAGCCTCTTGCTTTTATTGATCTTGAAACGACAGGCATCAATTTGGGCACTGACCGCATTGTAGAGATCGCAATTGTAAAAATTTTGCCTGGTGGTATCCGGATTGTAAAAAGGAAACTTGTGAATCCCGAAATGCCAATTCCAAAGGGAGCAAGCGATCTACATGGAATTACCGATGAAATGGTAAAAGATGCACCTGCTTTCAGACAACTAGCACATGAGCTCAAACAGATGCTGGATGGCTGTGATTTTGCTGGCTATAACTCCAATCGGTTTGATATACCCTTGTTAATGGAAGAGTTTTTAAGAGCGGAGGTCGACTTTGATATGAAGAACCGGAAACTGCTCGATGTCCAAAACATTTTTCATAAGATGGAACCCAGGACATTAAGTGCAGCGTATAAATTTTATTGTACTAAGAGTCTTGATGGGGCTCACAGTGCAGAAGTGGATGCTGCGGCAACTTTTGAAATACTGGAAGCACAACTGGAAAAATATCCTGAACTGGGGAATACTATTGATTCTGTTTTGAAATTAATTGGTGAAGACCAGATCGTTGATTTTGCCCGCCGGTTCATACTTGAAAATGGCGTTGAAGTTTTCAACTTTGGAAAATACAAGGGTCGGCCGGTTTCAGATGTATTGAAATCCGAGCCCCAATATTATGACTGGATGATGAAAGGCGATTTCCCCCAACACACCAAGCAAAAGCTTACGGAGATATTTACCCGCACTATGCTAAAAAAGAGTTAATGCGTTTTTCTGCTCGACTGTCTAAGGTGGGGGTGAACATTTTAAAATAATTATTGTTGTAAATTTGATACTTGCTACCTATCCATTCGAATGGAGAAATTAGTCGTCATACCAACCTATAATGAAAAAGAGAATATCAGTAATATTCTTCATGCAATTTTTAACCTGAAGCAGGATTATCATGTACTGGTGATTGATGACGGATCGCCGGATGGTACGGCCAAAATTGTGAGGGACCTTCAATCAAAATTTACCGGACAATTATTCCTGGAAGAAAGGACCTGCAAGTTTGGTCTGGGCACAGCTTATATTCATGGGTTCAAATGGGCACTTGTCAAGGGTTATTCTTTTGTTTTTGAAATGGACGCCGATTTTTCTCATAGCCCCGACGACCTTGAAAGGCTATATAAGGCATGTAAGTACAAAAAAGCTGATTTGGCTGTGGGCTCCCGTTATGTTAAGGATGGCGGTTTGGTCAACTGGCCGAAGAACCGCATCTTTTTATCTAAAGGCGCTTCGCTTTACACAAGAATGATAACCTGGATGCCGGTAAAAGATCCGACCGCTGGATTTATGTGCTACAAAAGAGAGGTACTTGAGACAATTAATCTTGATCGTATCAGGTTTGTGGGTTATGCCTTCCAGATCGAAATGAAATTTGCTGCATGGAAACTTGGGTTTAAAATAAAAGAGGTTCCCATTATTTTCCGTGACAGAACTTGTGGTTCTTCAAAAATGAATAAAGGCATTCTAAAAGAAGGAATTCTTGGAGTGCTTAAACTCTGTTGGTACAGCCTCTTCAAAAATTATCGTAAAGGGGTCAAGAAAGAAGCAGCCGGAAATCCTTCTGTGGAAAAAGTAGCTTCCAAAGAAGTAGCTGCCGAATAATACTCCCCCAACTTCATTCTTTTGATTAGTTTGCAGGGCTTATGAAAAAAGCCTTTCTGCAATTACACATAGCTGTTTTTCTTGCTGGTTTTACAGGAATACTCGGGAAGCTTATTACTTTAAATGAAGGTTTGCTTGTTTGGTATCGTCTGCTCATTACCTCCGTTACTATGTGGGTGCTGTTCCATTTTACAGGCAAGCTCAGAAAGGTCAGCCGGATTGATATACTGAAACTGACAGGCGTAGGATTCTTATCAGCCATGCACTGGGTTACATTTTATGGTTCAATAAAAGAGGCAAATGTATCAGTAGCACTGGTTTGTTTTTCTTCTGTCGGTTTTTTTACTGCTTTGTTTGAACCGCTGATACTCCGGAAAAAAATAAACTGGACAGAACTGTTGCTGGGCTTGCTGGTCATTGCCGGCATCTATATTATTTTCCAATTTGATCCCAAATACAGAACCGGGATACTCTTAGGTATCAGCTGTGCAGTTTTACTGGCAATATCAATGATCTGGTTCAAGATCTTTGTGGGTAAGCTTGGATCAGAACCTACACTAACTTATCAACTCAGCGGCGCACTGGTCAGCCTGACCCTTGTAATGCCCATTTACCTGTATCAGTTCCCAACCAACTATATTATTCCTGATTTCAATGACTGGATGTGGCTGCTCGGACTTTCCTGGGTTTGTTCAGTACTGGCATTCCAGTTAACTGGTCTGGCGATAAAGAAGCTCAGCGCTTTTACAGTAAACCTCACTTTCAACTTAGAGCCGGTGTATGGGATCATTCTTGCCTTCGTGGTGTTTAAAGAAAATGAATTGTTGAGTAAATGGTTTTTTGTTGGTTTTGCTATTATTGCTGTATCATTAGTCATTCACATAATCATGTTGTTAAAAACAGAAAAGAAACTCATTCAGCATGAAAGAGACTGATTATTATCAAAAGATCATCGACTATTACCGGGATACTGAAAATGCCTATAAAGACTTCTGGGATGTTAATAAGAGTCTTGCCATTCATTATGGCTATTGGGATAAACAGGTAAGGACATTCCCTTAGTCGTTCATACGGATGAATGAAGTGATGATGATGGCAGCCGATATCAAAGCTTCTGATCATGTTCTTGATGCTGGTTGCGGAGTAGGGTGAAGCAGTATTTTTTTGGCTTCCCTGCTTGGTTGCTGGGTAACGGGTATTACTTTAAGTGAAAGACAAGTGCAGCAGGCTATAACAAATATGCAAAAGAAAAATATCTCTGACCTGGTTGACTTTGAAGTGATGGACTATTCAGCAACCACATTTACTGATGCAGGCTTTGATATGATATGGGGCTGTGAAAGTATTTGTTATGCTGACGATAAGGAAAAATTCATTAAAGAGGCATACTGCTTGTTGAAATCGGGAGGAAGGTTAGTGGTGGCTATTGGTTTTGTACCTGAGTTTGAGAATAATGAAAACCCAATTATCCGGCAATGGCTAGATGGCTGGCAGGTAAATTACCTGGAATCAGCACAGCGGTTTGAAACATTTATGAGGCAAAACGGATTTACTAATATTGGGTTTAAGAATATTTCCAAAGAAACAGCTCATTCTTCCCGCCGGTTGTATAAATATTATTTCCTGGGTAGTTTATTTCTTTTATGGAAGAAGATCAATTTCTCCAAATCGGCTACAGAAATGCAAAAAAAAGAATATCAGGGCCTGCAAATACCACTACAAGGGAATGAAAAAAGAGCTTTGGCAGTACGGCCTGATGGTTGGCACAAAAGCCTGATTGCTTTTACCTGAAAAACTTTACCTTAGGCACTTTAAATTTTTTCTCATGAAGAAGATCGCCGCCATTATTCTTTCATTAGCCATTATTCACTATTCGCAGGCACAGAAGAAACCTCTTGATCATTCCGTTTATGACAGTTGGCAGCATATTGGCGAAAGAATGATCAGTAATGATGGCAAATGGGTGGTTTATACTATTGACCCGCAGCAGGGTGATAATGAACTGGTGATACAATCATCTGATGCAAAATATAAGAAGTCAATCGCAAGAGGTTATAATGCAGTCATCACTGAAGACAGCCGATATGTGGTTTTTAAGATCAAACCATTTTTCAAAGACACAAGAGAAGCAAAGATCAAAAAAAAGAAACCTGCTGATATGCCGAAGGACTCACTGGCTATAATAGAATTGGGGAAAGAAGATATATGGAAAAAAGAAAAAGTGAAAGGATATAAAACACCCCAAAAATCATTTGGATGGATCGCTTATTTACTGGAAGAACCGATCAAACAACTCGGCCTGCCTCCAAAAACAGACAGATGGAAGGATAGCACCAAAAAAATTAATGACAGCCTTACACATCTTGTTGATTCCCTGCAAAAAATTATTGAATCGATGCCGGAGCCAAAGAAGAAAAAAAAGAAGAACGATGACGATGATCCTGAGTATTCTTTTTTATCCACTGACCCGGAAGATGCAGAAGGAGATGAACCCGGAAGTATTTCTGCAGACAATGGAAATGACATGGTGCTGAGAAATATAGCCAGTGGGGAGGAGATTTTTTTTTATAATGTACTTGAATATTACTTCAGCAAAACAAATGATAAACTGCTGGTAGAAATGACCCGGAACCCAAGAGATTCCTTCAGTGTGCCACAGGTACTGTTATATGATTGTAAACAAACAAAGAACATTACACTTAGCAAAGGCGGTAATGATTTTAAAAACTTTGCCATGACGGATGACGGCTCCCAGGTTGCTTATGTGGCTGAAAGAGAATCGAAACCAAAAGACTTGCAGAAGTTTTATAAACTATGGTATTACAGGGAAGGAATGGACAGTTCCACATTACTTGCTGATAAATTCTCTGTTGGCATGAAACTGGGCATGACCATAAGTGAATTTGGAAATCTAAACTTCAGTAAAAATCGTAAACGATTATTCTTTGGCACAGTTCCTATACAAGCACCAAGAGACACGACACTGGTTGAGTTTGAACATGCCAAACTTGACATCTGGCATTACAAGGATGATTATCTGCAAACGGTACAGACTTTTCCAGCAAGATTAAAAGCTGCAAAGGAGGAAAATTTTCTGGCAGTTTATAACCTGGAAACAAAAACTATCAAACAATTAGGAAGTAGAGAAATACCGCAGGTGCTGCAAACCAATGAAGGCGATGGGGACATATTCGTTGGTGTAACTGATTTTGGCAAGCGGATCGAAAGTCAGTGGAGAGGTAATGCAATGAAAGATATTTATGCTATTGATGTAAATACAGGAGAAAAAAAATTGGTGAAGCAAAATTTGTTTGGACAAGTATATCCTTCCTCAACCGGTAAATACATTATGTGGTACGATAGGAAGGCAAGGAACTATTTTGCATGGGACGGTTACACAACAATAAACATTACAGAGAAAATAAAAGTGCCACTTTGGGATGAAGAATACGACCAGCCGGATGAGCCTACTAATTACGGGGTGATGGGTTGGCATGAGGAAGATTCGTCGGTGTATGTGTATGATAAGTATGATGTTTGGAAAATTGGCCTTCAGGGAGATCTCCCGCCAGTGATGGTAACACTTAGTGGAAGAAAGAACTCGAATGTTTATAGGTATATTAAATTCGATCCTGATGAAAATTATTTGCGTTCAGCCAAAAGCGTATATTTTAGGACACAGAATCGAATAAGTAAACAAAATGGCATTTCTTTCAAGTATCAGTTAAAAGAGGATAGTATCTTTTTCACAATTCCTTTGGGGCCTTATCAATATGATTACTTCGTAAAGGCAAAAAACTCAAACAGATATATATATTCGAAAGAGAATTTTAATTTATCGCCTGGATTATACACAATTTTTTATCCAAACATTCCTCTCGAATTAATCAATGACCAGCAATCTCAATACAACTGGGGCACCGCCGAACTTTTCAACTGGAAAGCCTACAATGGAAAAGATGCAACAGGCATTATTTACAAACCGGAAAATTTTGATCTGAAGAAGAAATATCCAATGATCGTTTACTTCTATGAAAAGTTGAGTGATGGATTATATGATTACAAAGAACCGGCGCCCATCCGCAGCGCTATCAATGTTCCTTATTTTGTCAGCAATGGTTACATCATCTTTATGCCGGATATAAGTTATGCAACAGGTCACCCCGGACAAAGTGCCTATGATTATATCGTCAGCGGTTCAAGGGCACTGGTTAAAAAAGGTTGGGTGGATAGTACTAATATAGCAATTCAGGGACATAGCTGGGGCGGTTACCAGGCAGCTCAGCTGGCAACAATGACTAAATTGTTTAAAGTGGTATGGGCCGGAGCTCCAGTTGCCAATATGACCAGCGCATACGGAGGCATCAGGTGGGAGAGTGGTGTTAACCGCCAGTGGCAATATGAAAAAGGCCAGAGCCGTATCGGTGGAACATTATGGGATAGGCTTCCGCTGTATCTGGAAAATTCGCCGCTGTTTCATTTGGATAAAGTAACAGCGCCGATGGTCATCATGGCCAATGATGCCGATGGGGCTGTGCCTTGGTACCAGGGCATTGAATTGTTTACTGCAATGAGAAGGCTTGGGAAAAAAGTATGGATGTTCAACTACAATGGACAAGGGCATGGTTTAACTCAACGACAGGATATGCTGGATTATCAAATAAGAATGCAGCAGTTTTTTGATTATATGCTGAAAGGAGCCAAGCCAGCCAAATGGATTACCGAAGGTGTGCCGGCAGTGAAGAAAGGAAAAGATTGGGGATTGGAGATTGAATAGTTTAAGGTGTTATGTTTAAAGTTTAAAGTTGTTTTGGTGGAGTACTCATTAGAATATTGAAACCTCTTTTTGCAAGAACTTTAAACGTTAGACTTTAAACATTAAACATCTAAGCTGCTGCGCTGATAAACTTCACCAAACTTCCCTTCGCTATCGGCAATAATGTTTCATCAACCCCAAAGCACAATTCTGTTTCGATGGAATAAACTGCCGGGTTGGGCAACTCTCTCCTGTGTCTTATCAGTTCCGATTTGATATGCTCATAAGTGCTGCTGATGCTGCGCTGCCAGTGGTCAATAAAAGCTGTGCGGATGCTGCGGTATTTTTCATCATGTTTTTCAAAAATGGAAGACTGTAAGAAAAATAAAGAAAGGGGATATTCTGATTGTAGGCCATTCTAACACAGTAGATGATATTGTGAACAAACTGGCAAATAAAACAGTTGTGGCAGGTGATTTAAAAGACAACGAATACGATAATTTTTTTATCCTGAAGCGGAAAGCTGATCATTACGAGTTTAAGCTGGAGAAATTTGGTATGCCCTCAAAATAAAATCAGTTAATCAGAGGCATCAGTGGTCAATATTCCCTGTCGGCATTAATGTTCTCCAACTCTTTTGCAACGGCCGTTAAGAAAGTAGCGCCAAGACTTCCATCCACAATGCGGTGATCATAGCTCATGCTCAGGTACATCATGTGGCGGATAGCAATGCTGTCGCCATGCGGTGTCTCAATAACAACTGGCCTTTTTTTAATCGCACCAACGGCAAGAATTGCTACCTGTGGTTGGTTGATGATAGGAGTACCCATCAAACTGCCGAATGTCCCTACGTTTGTCAATGTGAATGTGCCGCCGGCTGTATCATCAGCTTTCAGTTTGCCATTACGGGCATTATCGGCGAGATTGTTTACCTGTTTGGCAAGACCAACAAGATTCAACTGATCAGCGTTTTTAATAACAGGAACAATAAGATTACCGGATGGCAGCGCTGTAGCCATGCCGATATTGATATCTTTTTTTATAATGATCTTATCGCCATCCAGCGAGCAATTGACAAGGGGGAATTTTTTGATGCAGCGAACAATGGCTTCAATAAACAAAGGAGTGAAAGTGATCTTTGTTCCTTCTCTTTTCTCAAAATCTTTTTTCACTTTATCTCTCCACATTACAAGATTGGTCACATCTGCTTCTGTAAAACTGGTAACATGGGGGCTGATATGCTTACTACGTACCATATGCTCGGCTATCAACTTACGCATACGGTCCATTTCGATCACCTCAACATTTCCAGTGTAAGTTGTTAGTTGCTGGCCTGCCTGTCCGGTAGGCTGGTTGCTGGTTGCTGGTTGCTCTGACCGTGCTTTTGGAATAGATATCACCATTTCTGAAGCTCCCGACTCCTGACTTCTGACTCCTGACTTTCTCTGACTTACATACTGAAGTATATCTTTCTTCGTCACCCTTCCTTCATTGCCGGTCCCGGGTATACTTTCCAAATCGGTCATACTTACACCTTCACTGGCAGCAATATTTAAGACAAGCGGGGAATAGAAACGATTATATGAACCATTGGTGGTTTGAGGTTTAAAATTTGAAGTTTGATGTTGAAGCGTTTCAATCACGACAGCTTCTTGAACCTTGTGGCTTGTACCTTGCTCCTTATCCGGCGTTGACACCACCGGTTTTGAAACGTAGGCTTCGGCAGCACCCGTTCTTATTCTTGCTATGGCTGTGCCAATAGGAACCACATCGTTCACTTTAAAAAGGATTTCTTCAATGACTCCTGCTGCTGTGCTGGGTACTTCACTATCCACTTTATCGGTAGCTATTTCAAGTACCGTTTCATCCATTTGCACAGCATCTCCGGGTTGTTTGTGCCATTTCAGTATGGTAGCTTCCATGATACTTTCACCCAGTTTTGGCATTATCAGATTAACTATTGCCATAAGTATTTTTTTGTTGTAAGCAATCGGGTCAAAGGTAATGATTTGAGCCTAATCGGTATTAGCTATTGACAAGAACGAATTTCCTCAGAAAATTCAGTGCATTAGCCGCAGTCATTTCAATATTCCGCTGCCTATCGAACCGTAGATTTAATTTCAGAGTCTCACTCTTTTCTTTGTTACCTGCGGCTATCCAAACGGTTCCAACCGGCTTGTCTTCACTTCCTCCGTCAGGCCCCATGATGCCTGACGTGGCGATCACATAGTCAACATTCAATGTCTTCAGAGCTCCTTTCAGCATTTCCTGGACTGTTTCTTCACTTACAGCTCCGGCAGTGGCCAATGTTTTATGATTTACATGCAGTACATTTTCTTTTGCTTCATTTGCATAACTGATTATACTGCCTTTATAATATGCCGATGATCCGGCAACAGTAGTGATGAGATGGGCAATATAACCACCGGTACAACTTTCTGCAGTACCCATGGTTTTATTCAGTTTTTTCAGAATTTCTCCTATCACTTCTTCCAGCCCCTTATCTTCATTGGTAACCAAAAAATCTTTTACAATTTTCTGCAGTTTTTCAAAGTAAGGCTCTATTTCTTTTTCCACTTCCTCTTTATTATTTCCCTGGGAGGTCAGCCTCAATTTCACTATGCCATAATTTGGCAGATAGGCCAGTTTGATGTGAGGTGGGAGTGATGGCTCAAAGTCTTTCAGCAATTCTGCGATCATAGATTCACCAAGGCCTGCAGTGAATGCAGTTTTGTGAACAATGGCCGGAAGATCAAATTCTTTAACTAATCTTGGAATTACTTCCCCTGTCATCAGACCTTTCATTTCATGAGGCACGCCGGGCAATGAAATGAAAATTTTCTCTCCCCTAAATCCCCCACGAGGGGGGACTTTTAAATCCGATTGGAGAAATTTATCTTTTTTTAATGAGACTAATATTTTGTTAAGCACAGTATCAGCGTCATGAAGTACTTGTTCATTAGTAAAGCGAATGACTTCAAATCCCAGCCTATTTAAATCCTTCGTTCTTTCTTCGTCACTCTTTTTATTTTCAGGCACCTGATGAATTAATCCATCAACTTCAATGATTAGTCTTTCGGGAATGCAAACAAAATCGGCTATATAATTGCCAACAATATGTTGTCTCCTAAATTTGTAACCTGCCAACTTTCTGCCTCTTACGATTTCCCACATAACTTTTTCCGCTTCTGTTGGATTATCTCTAACCTCATCTACAAATTTTTTAAGTAAGCTATAAATAGCAGGATCTGCCATCTGGTATTCATGAGGAATTTTAGTTTTTAAAGCTTCTAAAGCCCCTCCTTGTGAGGTGTTTGGGGAGATCTCAAACCACATCCCCGGCGCTGTTCCTCTTTTATTATGAAGAACAATACAATTGTCAGGCACCTCAGCCTGCCTGAGATTACTTTCCAGTATAGGTCCTGGCCGGCGAAACACTTTTTCAAATAAATATTTTACATGATTCAACACCTGTTCATTCACTATCAGTTTGCCGCCAAAATATTTACAAAGTAAGGGCTTGGTGATATCATCAGCCGTAGGGCCAAGGCCACCGGTTATAATAATTATATCTGATTGCTGACCTTCTTCATCCAGTGCATTCCAGATATCATCATATACATCGCCAACTGCCACTCTTCGCTTTACCCACACACCAATCTTATTCAACTCCTGTGCGATAAAGGCTGAGTTTGTATCAATCGTCTGGGCTATCAGTAATTCATCGCCGATGGTGATGATAGAGGCATTGACAGAATGGAAGCTCATTTTAAGACAGGATTAGAATGAAATGAAGTAATTTGAACCTGCCTACCGGCAGGCAGGCGCAAAGGTATAAACACAACATCATGAAAAAAGTATTTCTTGTTACTTGTTGTTGGTTACTTGTTGCTGGTTCTTACAGCCAGACCATTTCCCAACGTTTGCAAAAGGCCTTTCAGCAGTTCGAAAGCGACAGCCAGTTGAAACATGCCATCAGTTCTTTATATGTTATTGATGCGGCAACGGGTAAGGTAGTGTTTGATAAAAACTCTCAAATTGGTTTGGCGGGAGCTTCTACACAAAAGATAATTACAGCGGCTACAGCTTTTGAGTTATTGGGGAAGGAATATAGGTATAAGACATTATTATACATGGACGGAAAATTATTGGGAGATTCGCTTGATGGGAATTTAATTATTAAAGCAATAGGTGATCCCACATTTGGTTCGTTCAGGTTTGAAAAGACTTTAAGAACTAAAATTATTAATGATATTGCTTATGCTCTTAAGAAAAAAAACATCCTGAAAGTTAGTGGAGATGTTTTGGTTGATGAGTCAGTCTTTGAAACTAATTCCGTTTCTAACGGATGGATTTGGGAAGATATTGGTAATTATTACGGGGCGGGATTATATGCTTTAAACTGGAATGAAAACCAATATGACTTAATTCTTAAACCAGGGAAAAAATTAAAGGATGATGTAGAGATAATAACAACTAACCCTGAGTTACAGGTATATTCTTTAATAAATGAATTAAAAACTGGCCCTGCTGGAAGCGGAGACAATGGCTATATCTTTATTCCGCCATATTCAGTGGCAGGGTTTGTTAGGGGAACAATACCTGCAGGGATCAATGAATTTAAAATTTCAGGTTCTTTTCCATTTCCTGTTTATCAATTTGAGTCAGAATTATTAAAAAGCTTCGATTCTTCTAATATTAATATTTCCGGAAAAGTGAAAAGCAGTCTTGAATATTTTGTAAATCGTAAGCAATTTAAGTATGGGACCAATCAAACATTACTGGAATTAAATTCCCCTTCCCTCGATTCAATCATCTACTGGTTCCTTAAAAAAAGCATCAATCTCTACGGGGAAGCATTGGTAAAAACATTTGCTTATGAAAAGCAAGGGTTTGGTTCAACAGACAGCGGAGTCGCCATCGTCAAAAGATTCTGGAAAGAAAAAGGCTTGGATGAGGATGAACTGAATCTATACGATGGTTCAGGTCTTTCACCACTCAACCGTATCACCACACATGCACAGGTGGAAATCTTGAAATATGCCAAAACCAAAGACTGGTTCCCATATTTCTATGATGCTTTACCGGAATACAACGGAATGAAGATGAAAAGCGGCACTATCAGCGATGTAAAGGGATTTTGCGGTTATCATAAGTCAAAAGACGGTAAAGAGTATATTTTTTCTTTTCTGGTGAATAATTACAGTGGTAAGACATCGGGAGTAGTAAATAAGATGTACAAGGTGCTGGATGAATTAAAAAAGTCGTTAGTCTTTAGTCAGGAGTTTGAGAAAAGCTTATCTTCACGCATAAACTATTCTCATGACTGAACAAAATTTTACGAACCACACAAGAATGGTTCCCTTATATCACTTCGTTGCCGGATTGTTGATCGTTCTTGGTTTCGGTGGCAGCATCGTAAACTTTATTAAAGCAGATGCACATACTCATTACTCAGCTGCTTTGCTGTTGGTGGCTTTCTTTGTGTTGGTCATTATTTTCTGGTATGCCCGTGCCTTTGCATTGAGGGCACAGGACAGGGCCATCCGTGCAGAAGAAAATTTCCGTCACTACCTGCTAACAGGTAAACCCCTTGACGCTAAATTACGAATGAGCCAGATCATTGCACTTCGCTTTGCAAGCGATGCAGAAATGCCTGCATTGGCGATAAGGGCAGTTGAGGAAAATCTCTCCAATAAAAAAATTAAACAGGCCATTCAAAACTGGCGGGCTGATTACAACCGGGCCTGATCATAGTTTAAATTTATCCAGAAAATACATTTGAATATCGAGCAGCCAGGGTGATGCAATAGCTGCTACCCAGATAAGGATGACCAGTATTTTACCAACAACAGATAAATCATGGGTCAGGTGGCGGTGCAATAAACTTTGAATTGTCGTCATTATCCTTTCTTCTTTATGACTGTATTTATAGGGGGGGGCTTGGTTCACATCTTTGAATGTCGCCATGGTTTCAATTAAAATATTTCTTATCGCCCAGTAATCTTTATCGGGAAGTTCTTCGTATGATTTATCCATGTCAATTCCGCTTTCTTCTACTTTCCTTTCTACTGCTTTCATTTTTGAATCGCCAACCATGCGAAGAAGTATCATCAACGGGAATATGAATAATACCGGAAAATTGTTTTTCCAGGCAAACCAGGCAATAAAACCGGCAGATAGAACTACAAAAGAATTGCTGATCCAGCTCTCTTCTTCCAGGAAAACCCGGTTCAATAACTGTCCTCCATCCAACGGATAAACCGGAAACAGGTTAAGGAGGTTAAGAATGATCAATGAAAGTGAGATTGAATAGTAGGAAATACCTGCAATGTTGAGAAATGGATTATCCAGGTACAGCAAATACAAAATAATGCCGAGGATGATTCCCGGAAGCGGCCCTGCGAGCAAAATGATGGCAGATTCTTTTTGTGATACTTCTCTTTTTGTCCCTGAAACATAAGCCCCTAGTAAAGGGATAAAAAAAATGCTCAGGTCCTTATAGCGGAAATATTTCATGGCAATGAAATGTCCCATCTCATGAAAAAGCACAATGGTAGTAATCATGATCAGCATGGCCAGACTATGAAAAATGTAATAGCCGATCAGCAGGTAGAGACCAAGGCTGACTATCGACCGAAGCCAGATACCGGAAGTTTGTTCCGGTTTTTCAAACTTGGGAGGCACTTCCGCCAAACCTTCTGTGCCCGGAGGATAAATGACTGCTTCTTTTTCCGGAAAAGGAGTCGCATCGCCTGTTGAATTATGAAACTGTTCATCTGAATTTTCCATAGGAATAATTTTAACCAAAATAAGGCTGAACTTTTTCCAGCAACTGTGCAGGCATAGTTGTCCGCTTCATGCCATTTGCTTCCATAAAGTATAAAATGATCCTGGCAACAGCGAGCAGTTCGTCTTTTTCATTATACACTTCATGATGAAATTCTATTTTATGATGCACCGGCAGTTCTTTCAGCATGGTTTTAATCGTTAGCAGGTCATCATAGCGGGCAGGCCTCAGGTAGCGGCAATGCACATCAACCACCGGCATAATGACTCCCATTTTTTCCATATCGGCGTAGGTAAATCCTACTTGCCGGATGGCTTCTACTCTTGCTGACTCAAAATAAGGGAAATAGTTGCTGTGATATACTACACCCATCTGGTCAGTTTCGGCATAGCGAACCCTTACTTGTGTTTCTGCGACAAACATTTTCCGAAACTAATTAATTATCCTTGAATTCATTTATGCTCAACTGAAAATGAAATAAAACCAACAAAATGTTAAAGCATTCTCGGCGGCTCATTTATCCACACCTGTTTGGAATGATGTTTGGTTTACCCTGAAATAATTTGAATATTCGCAACCTTTAGCGATTACGGTTTAAAGGACAATTGAATGAAGAATCACAGTTTAGTTTGTATAGCCATATTCCTCTCCGCTTCCTCATTTGCACAGCAAACCCGCTTTTATGCTGACCCGGAGGAAAAATTCAAAGAAGCAAAAGGGTATTTTCAGAAAGAGCAATATAGCCTTGCTTACCCGTTGTTCCGGGAATTGCAACATGATGTATGGGAAACGGATAAGGCCAATACGGCAATCACCGTTCAGGAAATTAATTATTACACAACGGTATGTGCCCTGAAGCAGAATGAAGAAAGAGCAGAAGAACAGGCACAGGAGTACATTAATCTTCAGAAGAACAATGCCCGAGTTCAGATGATGAATTTTCACTTGGCAGAATATTATTTCCGCAATGAAAAATTCGGTGATGCCATTCAGCAATACGATCAGACCAATATTGCCAACCTGGGCAATCGGGAGATAGCTGATATGAAGTTTCACCAGGGTTATTCCTATTTCAACCTGCAGAACTTTGCCAAAGCCAAACCTTTATTCAATAGCATCCGCTTCATTAAAGACGACCCGAATTACATGGATGCGAATTACTATTACGGTTTTCTTGCATTTAGGGATAAGCAGTATAGCGATGCACTGGAAAGCTTTAAAATAGTGGAGGATGAGAAGAATTATAGTACTGTTGTGCCGTATTACATTGCACAGATATATTACATTCAGGGGAAAAAGGATGAGGCTATTAATTACATTCAGCAAAAGCTTGCATCGGGCAGCAGTTCACAATATTATGATCTTGAATTAAAGCAGTTGATAGGTCACGCCTATTTTGAAAAAAGAGAATATGCCAAAGCACTAAGTTACCTGGAGGATTATGTAAGCCGTTCCAAAAAGGTGAGGAGAGAAGACCTCTATGAATTATCATATTGTTATTACCAGGCCAATAATTACTCAAAAGCTATTGATGGGTTCAAACAACTCAGTGGCAAAGATGATTCGCTGAGCCAGCATGCCATGTATTTGCTGGGTGATGCTTATTTAAACACAGGTCAAAAGTCCAATGCAAGAAATGCCTTCCTATTCTGTGCTTCCAATAGCAGCAATGCTGAGCAAAAAGAGATAGCCAAATACCAGTATGCAAAACTCTCTTATGAATTAGGTTACCAGGATGAAGCTATCAACAGCTTGAGTTCGTTCCTGACTTATTATACAAATTCGAAATACAATATTGAGGCAAAGGAACTTATGGTTGATATGCTGACCAAGACCAATAACTTCAAAGATGCGCAGGCTATGCTGGAAAGTATGGATAAGCCTTCGGAAAATGCCAAAAGGCTTTATCCAAGAATTTTGTACGGTCGTGCCACTGAAATGATCAATGACGGAAGGTTGTCAGATGCAGACGCTTTACTAACCAAGGTTCTCATTGATCCTAATAATGCTGCTGTTCGTCCGCTGGCTTATTTCTGGAAAGGGGAAATTGGTTATCGGAACAATCAACTTGATACAGCAATTAAGTACTACCAGCTGTATGTTTCCGCAGGTTCACCGGCAAGCGGTGAAGCCAATGCAGTAAATGTTCGATACAACCTGGGTTACTCTTACCTGCGAAAAGAGAACTATCCTGTTGCACAAACATATTTTGAGCCATTGGCAAAAAACCCTGCATTGAATACTGATGCATTTACACAAGATGCATATATCAGAACTGCTGATTGCTACTTTATGCAGAAGAATTATACTGTAGCAAAAAGTATGTATGATAATGTGGTAAAACTATCGTGGCCGGCAGAAGATTATGCCACTTTCCAGGATGCCATGCTGGCGGGAGTGAGAAGTCCTTCAGAAAAGATCTCCCTGATGAATACGATGGCGAGGAAATTTCCAAACTCCTCATTGGTTACAGATGCTTACATGGAGATGGCAAATACATACATGGGCGAGGAAAAATTCAGGGAATCTATTCCTTATTTGAACAATGTTATCAACAATAACAATAGTAACAGCAGCATGATTCCTCAGGCATATCTTAAGCTGGGAACAGCCTATTATAATATTGATAATAGTTCTGAAGCGATGAAGCAGTTCAGGATATTACTGGATAAATACCCCAACTCAGCTGAATCAGAAGATGCGCTGGATAATATTAAGACAATTTATATTGAGGATGGAAAGCCAGATGAATATGCCGATTTTATGCGGCAGATGGGAAGACCGCTAAGTGTGAATACAGAAGATTCTTTGACTTATATGGCAGCAGAAAAACTATATGATGACCATAAGCTGAATGATGCATTGGGCGCATTCAACAGCTATTTACAAAAATTCCCCAATGGCGCCCATGTGCTGGAAGCCAATTTCAACCGGGCTGAAATCTATAATGCAAAGAAAGATTGGAACAATGCATTGCAGGCTTATGAAGCTGTGACGGCCAATGCACCTAATCAGTATGCTGAAAGATCGGCACTGACTGCAGCCAGAATATGTTTCTTTGAACTGAAGAATTATGCAAAGGCAGAAACATTTTATGCGCAATTAAAACAGATTGCTGCCGGACAGGAAAATAAACTGGAGGCGATGCGTGGATTGTTGCGTTGTCAGTACCAGCAGGAAAAATGGACGGAAGCGGTGGAGAATGCCAAAGAACTTACAGCAGCCAAGGGCAGCAGTGCGGATGATAAGTCATTAGCGAATATGGCCATTGCCAAATCATACGAAGTTTCAGGCCAATATGACCTTGCTATCAGCAATTTCAAATTGGTGGTGCAGACCAATAAAGCAGCCCTGGCGGCGGAGGCAAGATATGAGATAGCCAATGGCTGGTTCCAGGTGAATAAACTTACTGAGGCAGAAAAAGCTGCATTTGAAACGATCAATAAATCCGGCTCATATGACTATTGGATAACTAAAGCATACATTCTGCTGGGGGATATTTATTTCAGGCAAAAAGATTATTTCAATGCCAAAGCTACATTGCAAAGTGTGGTGGATATTACCATTAATACCGAATTAAAAGCTGAAGCGCAGGAAAAACTTGCAAAGGTGACAGATGAAGAGGGCAAATCAAGTAAAGTTAACAATACCCCAAACCCCTGACGGGTCTTAAGGTAAGTATAGTTAGGTTGATAATCCTTTGTTCCGTAGGAACAAAACATTGGTAGAAAGAAAATAATAAGAAGTACACCGCTCCGTAGGAGCGAAACACAAGGAAAAGAAAATGATGAAACAGAAATTATACAGATTTATTTTTTTAGGAGTATGTATTTCCTTTTTTGGAATTTCTTATTCCCAGAAGGACACAACCAAGAAAGGAATTGAGATCATTTCAAGTTTTAAGCCGGTATTGAGGCAGGCTGCGAAAATTAATTTTAATGCTTCACCGCCTGCTGCTGACAGCACAAAGGTGCCGCTGAATTATGATATTCCCAACCAGAATTTGTTGTTTGCTTATCAGCCCGGTTCATTAAAGCCGCTGGCGCTGGATATTGATACAGGCGGAAAGTTTGACAACAGCAGTAATGTAAAAGCAGGTTTTGGCAGTCTTCGTACACCTTATATACAGGCAGGTATTTCTTTTGGCGATGGCAAAACTGCAGGACTGAATATCTATGCCAAACATGTTGGCTCAGATGGGAAAATGGATTTTCATAAGTTCACCAATACCGATGTAAAACTGGACGGGTATTTTAAATCAGGCAATAACCTGCAGTGGGATGCCAGTATCGGGATGAATCAGCACAGAACTTATAAATATGGTTATGAACCGGTCTCGCTCAGCTTTCCAAATGATTCAGTGAAGCAAAACTTTCAGACCATTGCAGGCAGGGTAGCTATGCATAATATCAACAAAACAAAATTTGGCCTCACTTATTGGCCGGAAGTGAAAATTGATGTGTTCAGTGATAATCACAAAAATTCCGAAAGCAACACAGTACTCGATCTGCCATTGCAAAAGACGGTTGGAAAAGTTTTTGCTGTGAACCTCGGCATCACATTCGACCTTACACGGTTCAGCCCGCACAGCAAATCAGCGATCAATAACACTATTTATTATATATCACCTTCAGTATTGTTCAAAACACCCAAGATCAATGCTCAGGCTGGTATCCGCCCATCATGGGATAATAAAACATTCAAAATGTTCCCGAATGTGCTGGTGGATGTGGGCACAAATGACAATCGTTTTGTTTTCCAGGCCGGTTGGACAGGTTATGTTCGGAAAACAACATATCAATATTTAGCCTCAGAAAATCCCTGGCTTGATGTTCCGGGTTCATTTAAAAATACATGGATTGAAGAAAGGTTTGCCGGATTTAAAGGTTCTGTTGGTGATCATTTCAGCTATGCCGCAAAGATTGGTTTCAATAAGCTGAACAACCAGCCATTGTTTGTAAATGATTACAGGGCCGGAACCGGAGGTAAATCATTTAAAGTGGTAAATGAGCCTGAGATAAAAGTGGTAAACTTTGGTGGTGCGTTGGGCTATAATATCGGTGAAAAATTTTCACTCATCAGCGGACTTACCTTTAATCAGTATACAGGATTGAAAGTAAATGACAAAGCATGGGGTATGTTACCGCTTGAGTTGAAAACAAATTTAAGATTACAGGTAATAAAGGATTTGTGGTTGAAAACTGACCTGTTTGCGTGGACTGGCCCGCAGTATTTGAAAAAGGATGGTAGTACAGGCACATTGGCCGGCGCTGCTGACCTGAATGCAGGTTTGGAATTTAAGATAACCAAGAACCTTAATCTGTGGACGCAGTTCAATAATATATTCAATAAACAATATCAGCGCTGGAACCAGTATCCGGTGTACGGATTCAACTTTGTGGGCGGAGTCGTATTTTCGTTCCACCAAAAGAACTGATGATGTACGCTGAATTGTATCAATATCTTTTACTTCATAATAAATTATCAGTGCCAGGTATCGGCACTTTTTTATTGCAAAGAAAACCTGCTCAGTCTGATTTTGTAAACAGGCAGATGAAGTCTCCTGTTTATTCAATTTTTTTGACTCAGGCAACTGAAACTTCTTCAAAAAATTTTTTCGGCTGGCTTGCAAATGCATTAGCCATTACTGACCGGGAGGCTATTATCCGCTTCAATGATTTTGCTTTTGACATTTACCAACGGCTCACCGCAGATGATTCTATTCAATGGAATGGTGTGGGTACATTGAACAAAGGGCCTGCTGGAGAAGTTAAACTTACTGCTGCAACTGCATTTTCCCCTGAAACTCCTGTTGCTGCTGAAAAAGTGATAAGGGAAAAAGCTGAGCATATGGTAAGGGTGGGAGAGGAAGAGAGAAGCTCAACAGAAATGACAGCAGCACTTACCAAAGCAGTTACTAAGAAATCTTATTGGTGGATCCCAGCATTGATCATTACAGTGCTAGCTATTGGTTTTATTGCATGGTATTTTTATACAAACGGAATGGATATTTCTTCCACCGGTAATAATATGAGATTGATTCCGGAGGAAACAGAGGTTGTTAGTGGCATCGCCCAATAGGTTCATCACTGTTCCTTAAATTTCCCTTTTCTTTGCCTTTATGAGTTTAGTTCATTATACTAATTGCCCTATTTGCGGGGCTGCTGATATCAAAGATGTTTTCAGTGTGAGAGATTATACGGTCAGCAATGAATCGTTTGGAATTACCCGTTGCAGTTCCTGTTCGCTTCGTTTCACTCAGGATGTTCCTGATGCTTTTTCTATTGCTCCTTATTATAAATCGGAGGATTATATTTCCCATACCAATACTTCAAAAGGGCTGATCAACAGGCTGTATCAATGGGTAAGAAAAAGGACATTAAGAAAGAAAAGAAAACTGTTGGAGGAATTGACAGGAATGAAAGCCGGACAATTACTGGATGTGGGCAGCGGTACCGGGGCTTTTGTAAATGAAATGGCAACACATGGCTGGCAGGTAACCGGGCTTGAGCCAGATGAAGGAGCAAGGCAACTGGCGAGAAAATTGTATAATGCAGAATTGAAAGATGTAAATGAGTTCTATCATTTGCCTGCCAATAGTTTTGATGCAATTACCCTATGGCATGTGCTGGAGCATGTACATAAGCTTTCTGCTTATGTTGATGAATTGAAGAAATTGCTGAAAGAAAATGGAAAGCTTTTTATTGCCGTACCAAACTATACCTCAAAAGATGCTGCGATATACAAAGAATACTGGGCAGCATATGATGTGCCAAGGCATTTGTATCATTTTTCTCCCAGATCGATGCAAGTGTTAATAGAAAAACATGGTTTGAAAGTTCTGCAACATGAGCCCATGTGGTACGATAGTTTTTATATTTCCATGTTGAGCAATAATTATAAGCATGGGAAAACAAAGCTTTTGGCTTCTTTCTTTAACGGACTTCGCTCTAATCTGAAAGCCGTGGGGAATGTTAAGAGATGTAGTTCGGTGATCTATGTTATCGGGAAATCTTCTATTGACTAAATTGCACTTCATACAATTCCGGCCACCATTTACCTGTAATATAGATCTTCTCTGTGGCTGAGTCGAAGGCAATACCATTGGGCACATCCGCATCAGGATCAATTGCCTTTATCCTATCCCACATGGAAGTAAGATCAGCCTTTGCTACGACAGCCCCGGTAGTGGGGTCAATTTTTAGAATATAAGGTGCCTGGTACTGGTTTGCATAAACAAATCCATTAATGAATTCCAACTCATTAATATTGGAGACAGGCATTCCACCTTCTGTAACTGTTTGTGTTTTCAATAATTTAAAGGTGTAAGGCTCGTAATAGTTCAGCTCACTGCTGCCGGTGCTGACGATAAGATTTTTTCCATCATTCGTCAATCCCCAGCCTTCGATGTCGGCATCGTATTCTTTTATCTTCCGGAAATCTTTTAAGGCATAAACTAAAACTTTTTTATTTTTCCAGGTAAGTTGATAAACAGTGTCGTTCAGGATTGTAACACCTTCACCGAAATATTTATTGTCGAGATTAATGCTTTGAAGGGCTTTTCCTGTTTTTAGGTCGGTTTTCATTAGTTTTGACCTTCCTTCCAGTCCGGTGCCTTCATACATTTCGCCTTTATAGATAAGCAATCCCTGTGTATAAGAAGAAGTATCATGCGGGTAAGAATTAACGATTGAATAGCTCATGATTTTCGGGCCATCAGGCGGTTTTTCGCCGTTGTTGTGATTTGGCTCGTCGTTTTTGCAAGCTATAAAACCCAGCAATAAGGTTACGGAAAGTAGTTTTTTCATGAACAAAAATTGATTTGACGCAAAAATAAGGGCTGATATTACTTCTGCCTGTTAAAGCTTTGGCAAGTAATCAGCGATTTCGGAAAAATACGATACAGAAAGCTCTTGCACAATAAATTAAAAGAATTATACTTGTAGGCCAATTAAGCTTGTTCATCGAATTTTTCCTTTATAAATCGTATCCCTGAGACGCCTTTATTAATTCCCCAAGTATCCTTTTTTGTGCTACAAAGCTTTAGCGAAGTAGTATTTATTTCTAGATTCTCATGAACTGCCCGTGAAAGTAAAGTTGCTGGCCTGCCAGAACTATTATGCACTAAGAGTTTATATTTAGAAAATTGAAACAGGGCTAAAGCCTGTATCTTAGCAACTTATGAGTGTGGAAAAGATTATAGACGACTGGAAACAGAAAAAATTCAAGCCATTGTACTGGCTGGAGGGGGAAGAGGATTATTTTATTGACAAAGTAATGGATTACGCAGAGCATCAAATTTTAAATGAAAATGAATCTTCTTTTAACCTCACACTGTTTTACGGCAAGGATGCCAACTGGCCGGACGTAATAAATGCCTGCAGAAGATATCCCATGTTTGCAGAAAGGCAGGTAGTCCTTTTAAAGGAGGCCCAGCAGATGCGGGATGTGGAGAAGCTGGAATCTTATGTTGAAAATCCACTTGATTCAACGGTGTTTGTTGTGTCGTATAAAGAAAAGAAGCTGGATGCCAGAAAGAAGTTTGCCAAAATTATCAAAGAAAAAGGCGTGTTATTGACCACCAAAAAAATGTACGATAGTCAGTTGCCTCAATGGACCCAGGAATTACTTCAGACAAAAGGATTAACTATTTCTCAAAAAGGGCTGGCTTTGCTTACCGATCATATTGGCAATGATCTTACAAGGATAGAAAATGAGATTGACAAACTGAGTATGAACCTGGGAAAGCGGGCCGCTGTTACCGAAGATGACATTGAAAATTATATTGGCGTAAGTAAGGATTATAATGTTTTTGAGTTGCAATCAGCACTTGCATCCAAAGATCTTGCCTGTTCCATACGCATCATTCAATATTTTGAAGCTAACCCTAAAGCGGCTCCGGTACAGCTTATATTACCATCTCTTTATAGTTTTTTCAGCAAAGTTTTTATGATATTCGGTGCAGGCACGACTGATGAGAAAACCATTGCCGCCAATATTGGAGTAAATCCTTATTTCATGAAGGAATATATGCAGGCTGCCCACCTTTATAATTATACAGGAGTAGAGAATGCATTAATGTTGCTTCATCAATATAACCTCAAAACAGTGGGAGTAGGCGATAGCGGGACCACAGATGCCTCGCTGTTAAAGGAAATGGTTGTAAAAATGATAAACTGAAGCTTAACAGTCTGATTCGGGTAAATCCCTTTTCTTTGTGCAACTTTTTGATCAGCTTATTCATTAACTTTTTCAGAAAAAAATACAAAATGAAAAAAATATTTTTTGTTATTCTTTCCGCAACTGTTTTGCTCTTAGGTGGATGTCTTGTGACCTCAGAGGAAATAACTATCAATGAAGATGGAACCGGGAGTTATGTAAATACCAGCGATATGAGCAGTGCTATTGCTATAGCTAAAAATATGGGTGGGGCCGGGCAGGATAAACTGCCAGTGCAAAAAATGGATTCAAGTGTTTTGCTTTCATCCATAGCTGACAAGATTGAAGGACTTACCGAGCAGGAAAAGCAACTGATGAAAAAAGGAACTATGGATATTAAGATGAGCCTTGAAGACGAAAAATTTATTACTTCTATGAATTTCTCTTTCAGCTCACTCGATGAAATAAGCCAGTTCAACAAGCTGGCTGGAAAAATGATGATGGAATCATTAAAAACACAAATGCCTGAAGGAATGCCGATGGGCATGGGAAATGAGATGCCAGCCATTTCATCTGTAGAAGATTATTATAAGATCGAATTTTCAAACGATAAACTGGAGAAAAAACTGGACAAAGACAAATATGCAAATGTGGCAAGCGACCAGATGCTCCAGAGGATGAAGCAGGCTGCAGAATTTGGAATACCGGTTTCTCATACCTATATAATCAATTTACCAAGACCTGTAGAAAAAGCAGAAGGGAAAAAGATAAAATTATCAGAGGATAAAAAAAGAATAACTGTAACAACAGGCCTGGATGATTTTTTTGATAATCCGGAATCACTGGAGTTCAAAGTAAAGTTTTAGGAATTGCCGGGAGACAGAATTTTTAAAGCACTTTGAGGCTTTCGATCTTATCCTTAGCGATTTGTTCAACAAGTGCATCCAGCCCGTCAAATTTTATCTCTTCCCGCAGGTATTTTTTTACATACACTTTTAGTGTCTGGTCATAGATGTCTTCATCAAAATCAAAAATATTTACTTCTATCACCCTCGTCTTACCATCGACAGTAGGACGAAACCCGATACTCATCATTCCTTTTTTTCTTTCGGGTGAATCTTCGGTTTGGGCATACACAGCATAGATGCCATTGCCGGGAACGATCTTTTCCTCATTCATAATTTTCAGATTGGCAGTGGGATAACCCAGCTTTCTGCCCAACTTATTTCCATGTACTACAATGCCGGAAAAAAAGAATTCATAACCAAGCAATGTATCTGCTGTGGCAATATCGCCATGCAATATCGTTTCCCTGATATTGGTTGAGCTGATTGAAATATTTTCCAGTATATGTTTTGGTATTTCCTTTATCCGGAACTCAAACTCTACAGCTTTCTTTTCCAGCAATCGGTAATCACCTAGCCTGTCACAGCCAAAACGGTGATCATAACCAATGATTATGGTATGCGGGTGAAATTTGGCAACTAAAAAATTATTTATGTAATCTTCTGCCGGCTGATTGGCAAATGCATCTGTGAAAGGGACAATCACCAGGTGGTCTATCCCCAATTCCTCAAGGAGTTCTATTTTTTCACTGAGGGTATTGATAAGTCGAATACCCAAAATGGTTGATGATACCACCTTGCGGGGATGAGGATGAAAAGTGATGATAACGGTTTCACCTTCGTTAGCTTTTGCTTCTGATTTTAGTTTATCAATGATCTGTCTGTGTCCCATGTGCACTCCGTCAAATGTGCCAATGGTGACAATCGCATTGCGGAATACCGGCAAATTTTCAATATCGTAATGTACTTTCATAAAGGGCGCAAAGATAAATATTAGTCATTAGTTTTGCAGCTCAACTTCCAGTATGAGTTTATATTCAAAACGGGGTGTTTCTGCACAAAAGGAGGAGATACATAAGGCGACAATGGATCTCGACAAGGGACTTTATCCCAGGGCATTTTGCAAAATATTTCCTGATGTGCTATGCGGCGATGATGCGTGGGTGAATGTGATGCATGCAGACGGGGCGGGCACCAAAAGCATTCTTGCTTATTTGTACTGGAAAGAGACCGGCGATGTATCGGTGTGGAAAGGAATAGCACAGGATGCAATAGTCATGAACCTTGATGACCTGCTCTGTGTGGGTATTTATGATCAAATTCTTTTTTCTTCTACTATTGACAGGAATAAAAATGTGATACCTGTTGAAATTCTGGAGGCTATCATTAACGGAAGCCAGGAATTTTTTGATAAAATGAATCGTCTCGGTATCAGTATAACTTATATGGGTGGCGAGACGGCTGATGTGGGTGATGTGGTAAGGACGATAGCCGTGAATGCAACTATGACGGCAAGATGGCCAAAATCAAAACTTATTACTAATGAAAAAATAATAGCTGGTGATGTGATTGTTGGATTAGCCGGATTTGGACAAGCCAGTTATGAAAAAGGATACAATAGTGGCATTGGCAGCAACGGCCTTACTTCAGCCAGGCATGACATGCTGCATAAAACTTATGGGGCAAGATTTCATGAGAGTTATGATACTTCGCTGGATGAACATGTGGTTTATATCGGGCCGTACAGAATAACAGATGCGATCGAATTTGGAGGCAAGAAATATGAAATCGGACAGCTGCTATTAAGTCCAACCCGAACTTTTGCTCCTGTGCTGAAAGTATTATTGGAAAATCATTTTGATTCAATTCATGGTCTTATCCATTGCAGCGGCGGCGGGCAAACCAAATGTTTGAAATATGTACCAGATAATGTCCGGATCGTAAAAGATAATTTATTTGAACCTCCAGAAATTTTTCAACTGATTCAGCAAGCCAGTAAAGCTGATGACCGGGAAATGTACCAGGTGTTTAATATGGGAACCAGGATGGAGATTTATACTGATCAAAAAGATGCTGATGAAATTATCACTGTGGCAAACAGTTTTAGTTTGGATGCACGGGTGATTGGTAGGGTGGAAGAAAGTGAAAAAAAAGAGTTACTAATTAATGTAAATAACGACAACCTGATTTACTAGTTTTTATCTTTCTTTCTGGAGCCTTCCTCTGAAATATAAAATGTCACAGGCTGCTTACGGTAAGTTCTTACAGGTCTTCCATTTTGCATAGCAGGTGTTCAATAAGAAGATTTTTTAACCACCCTGATCACTTCTTTTTCCATCCCATAATCATGATTGGTTAAAGGTTTCAGATCACTTATCTCTCCACTTTTGTCAACACAAATTGTATTATAACGGTATAAAAACCTGCTGGTGCACGGTTGTTAACAGGGACATTCGCATTTAGATTCTTCTCAAGAAAGCTTCGCCATGCTTTTTCCCCTCGGGAAAAGAGGCTTCAATCTCAATTTTTTCAAAATCGTGTTTTCTGTACTGTCGTTGAAACCCGGTGCTTTGGTGCTATCGGTTTGTCGATTTGCTATTGAGGGAAAAAACAATGTCAGCAGAGAAACAATTACCCGGCACAATGCTGTCATGATAGAATTCATTTATAATTTTGTGATTAAGGTAATCCAAATTTTTTAATTTTATTAGCCTGCTTTGTTTTATTTTGCAGCAAACCCATTAGAATGTCAGAACCCATCATCGAACTCAGGAATGCCAATATCTACCAGGGAAACAACCTTATTTTAGAGAATGTAAATCTTACAATACATAAAGGGGAATTTGTGTACCTGGTCGGCAAAACGGGTACCGGTAAATCAAGTTTGCTGAAAACACTTTATGGCGAGTTGCCGCTGACCAAAGGTGAAGGCATTGTGGCTGGTTTTAATCTTCGTGAACTGGATTGGAAAAAAGTTCCCTACCTGCGTCGTAACCTTGGCGTGGTGTTCCAGGATTTTCAACTGCTTACCGACCGTAATGTAAATGACAATCTCAAATTTGTATTAAGGGCCACCGGCTGGACTGATGAAAGGATGATGGATGAAAAAATACAGGATGTACTGGATAAAGTAGGGCTGAAGGCGAAAGGATTCAAAATGCCGTATGAATTGAGTGGGGGTGAACAGCAAAGGGTGGACATTGCCCGGGCACTGTTGAACTCTCCAAAAATAATACTGGCTGATGAGCCAACCGGTAATCTTGATCCCGAAACATCGGATGAGATCATGAACCTGCTTTTCCAGATAGCCAAAGATTATGATTCAGCCATTGTAATGGCTTCGCATGATTATATAGTGGTACAGAAATTTCCGGCAAGAATGATAAGGACGGAAAGAGGAAGAGTGACTGATAATGCTACCATAAGTATTGAATAAGATGCTGCACATTTTTCTCATTGCTGTATGCATCTCTTAATAGTTTTTTCCTGAGTGTTATTTCTTCAGTAGTAAAAGGCTGATGCAGTAATTGCATTTTCACCGAAGCAAAGGTATTGGCATTGGATGCAACGTGGCAGGCTGACTCCAATCCTATACCAGCCACCATTATATCATTTGTGATGCAATGCCGGCCCTCGAACAGGGCATGCAATAATTTTATTTTTCTTTAATACCACATTTAAGATACCGGCAGTGCCGCCTGATGCATCAAATTTGGCAGAAGGATTAGTAATGATCTCCGCACTTACTATCACATCGGCAGGAATTTGTTCGAGGGTCATTGTGGTAGGGCGCCCATCAACAAAAATCTGCGGGGCATTGTTTCTCATTGTTACGTTCCCGTCAATATCCACACTGAAAGAGGGTTAACTAATTTTCTCATTATCTTATTTTATTTTTTAGACGGGCAAAGGTTACAGAGCCTGCTGACAATCTGATTACAAATTGATGAATGGATAATGACAAACATGAAAGGAAAAAGTTCAGATTGCTGTTACCCAAATCACACATCAACTTGTCAACTGCGTGATCAATACTTGTACAAGCCCAATAATGAAACCAATTACTCCTCCGATAATTTCTACGAACCTGAACTCTTTGGACATAATCTGGTAGAGCATCTCTTCCAGTTTATCTGATGAGAAGCCGGATACTTTTTGAATCACTATATACTCAAGGTCAAGTCCTGACTTCAGGTTGCCAGCATACTGTTTCATCACCACCGGGAACAGTAATTCGATCTCTTTCATAAAAGCTGTTTTCATCTTGATAATAGCCTTATCTCCGATGAACATTCTTATTACGGGCATTTCGTCGCTCATCCTGTTATGAAGAAAATCATCCACATGCTGTTCGATCATGGGCATAATTTTTTTCAAATTATCAGGGTTACTGATTTTTTGTTCGATATCTGTGAAAGAAAGAAATTCATTGCTTATGATTTTTCCCAGCTTTTCAGCAAACTGTTGTTGTCTTTTCGGAAATATGCCCTGAAAGGTTATGCCTAATATCCTTTTTGGTTCTCTTGGGTGAAACAACATTTTAATTGCAATCCAGTTGGTAACCCAGCCAATGAATGCAGAAATGAGGGGAATAATTATTAACCAATAATTCATAGTAAAGCATAAAACAATCCCCGACGACCGGCCGGGGATTGTTTGGGTGGCTAATGGGGCTCGAACCCACGACCCTCAGAACCACAATCTGATGCTCTAACCAACTGAGCTACAGCCACCATTTTTGTGTTTGCAAAATTAAGTAAAAGCTGTTTTTTTAAAAAATAAATGGGAGTTCTGCGAACTGCGTGAGGTGAAAAAATTATCATGAGGGTAGAATTACAAAGCCATTCATCAAAAACACTTGTTAAATGCATATAAATGCAAGAAAAGCAATGTTTTTGCGTTATTTTTGGATTATGCCTGATGTACTAAAATACCTTTTGAATATGAAACGTCTCCCTTTTGTGATCCTGATGCTGGTTGCTGGTTCTTTTCTTGCTTTCAAAACAACCGGTACCGGGACAAAAAACTCATCTGTACCTACAACAAAGTATGAACAGATTCTAAAACTGGTTGGTGATATGCTTGAACAAGCACACTACAGCCCGCAGGATATCAATGATGCATTTTCGAAAAAGATTTTCAAAAAATATCTGGCAGATATAGATGCAGCAAAAAATATGTACCTGCAGAGTGATATTGACGCATTGAAAAAATACGAAACAAAAATTGATGATGAGATAAAAGGAGCACCTGTTGAATTCTTTCTCGCTGCAGGTAAAACCTTTAACGGCAGAATGGAAGAAGCCGCAAAAATGTATGATGAAATTCTTTCTAGGCCCTTTGATTTCACAGTGGACGAGGATGTGATACTGGATGGGGATAGACTTAACTATTCTGTAAATGAAGCTGAAAAAAAAGACCGCTGGAGGAAGAAGCTGAAATACATGGCTCTTGAACGCTATACTGATCTGCTGGATATCCATGAAAAGAACAAGGGCAAAGAAGGTTTTGTTGTAAAAACAGATGAAGAGCTTGAAAAGGATGCCCGGGCTAAAGTGAAAAGAGTTATTGACAGGACGTTTGAAAGATACCGTCTGAAATTTAATGATGATGATAAGTTCAACATTTTTGTAAATGTCATCACGACTACGATGGATCCGCATTCGGAATTTTTTCCGCCTGTTGATAAAAGATATTTTGATGAAGAAATGAGTGGACGTTTCTATGGTATTGGCGCTTCACTTCAATATGATGATGGAAATATCAAGATTGCTAGTGTGCTTGCAGGTAGCCCTGCATTTAAATCAGGAGAAATACAGGCGGGCGATGTTATTCAAAAAGTGGCAGAAGGAAAGGCAGAGCCGCTTGACCTTACAGGTTTTACTGTTACAGATGCAGTAAAGGTGATCCGTGGTAAACAAGGAACAGAAGTAAGGTTAACAATTAAAAAACTGGATGGTACTGTTAAAACTATTTCATTGATCAGGGATGAAATAGTGCAGGACGAAACTTTTGCCCGTAGCGCTATTGTAAAAAATAATGGTTCTAAGATTGGTTATATCTTTTTGCCTGAGTTTTATGCAGACTTTGATCATCCTAATGGCCCACGCAGCTATGTGGATGTGGCAAAAGAAGTAACAAAACTGAAAGAACAAAAAGTAGACGGAATTGTGATTGACCTGCGAAATAACGGCGGAGGTTCTTTATATGATGTGGTGCAAATGGCCGGATTGTTTATTGATGAGGGCCCGATAGTGCAGGTAAAGGACAGGGATAATAAACCAAGTGTATTAAAAGACAAAGACCGCACTGTATTGTATTCGGGTCCGCTGGCTGTGATGGTAAATGAATTCAGTGCATCCGCTTCTGAGATATTTGCGGCTGCTATACAGGATTATGGCCGTGGCGTTATTATCGGGAGCACTTCCACCTATGGAAAAGGCACAGTACAACGCAATATTGGGCTTGATACTGAAAATGGTTTTTCAATGTCTAATTCAAACCTGGGTACTGTGAAGCTGACATTACAAAAATTCTATCGTATAAACGGTGCCTCCACGCAGTTGAGAGGCGTCAATTCAGATATAGTTTTACCGGATAATCTGGAGTACCTTAAAGTAAGAGAAAAGGATGATTCGGACGCATTGCCATGGGATGAAATATCAAAGGCGGTATATAATAACTGGAAGCCCGGTTATGATCTCAAGACGATTCAGCAATTGAGCAACCAGCGGCTTGAGGCTGATGTTACTTTTAAAACAATCAGGGAAAGCACTGAATGGCTGTCCAAACAAAATGACAAGCAATACTCCTTGCAGATAGATAAATACCGTAAAGAACAGGCAGCACTGCGTGCTACCATCAAACAACTCGAAACCCTATCGAAACTTGATAGCCAACTGGATGTTTCCACTTTGCCAAGTGAGGTAAACAAATTTGAAAGTGACAAGAACAAGCAGGATCGGTTTAATCAATGGATAAAAAATCTTCAGAAGGATATTTACCTTGATCAGGCAGTGAAAGTGGTAAGCGATATGATCAGCCAGCAAAACCTTGTGAAGGGAAAAGTCACAGACGATGTTAAGAAAGCTTTCTAATACTTACTGATATTTCATTCAATAGAAAATTACCCTCTTAGGAGGGTTTTTTATTTTCTCAACGATCTTTTGCTTCAAAATGTCAAGCCAGGTATTTCTCTTTAATAATATTTACATGATGATTGGCATGACCTGCAATGATGAATCCGATTCCCAATACATAATTGGATTTACCGCTGGCGGTGCCTGAAGTTTCCAGTTGTTCATCATCAAAGGAATCAAACAAAGCTATGGTTGATTGTCTTACTGCTTCAAAATCTCTTATCATATCGGCCCATTTTCTGTTTTCGGCTTTGCAATTCGCGGCATAATCATTTTCTTCAAAACCCGGAAGGGGAGTGATATCTTTCCTTGCAAAACAAAGAGCCCGGTAAGCAAAAATTCTTTCTGCATCAATGATATGTTGCAAAACCTCTTTTATCGACCACTTTCCTTCAGCATAGCGATAGTTTCTTTTCTTCTTTGGTATTTCCTTCATCAATTTCAGGAATGGCCGGGTCTGCTTCTGCAGAACATTCATTAATTCATCACCATCCACCTGGTTGATGTAGTTATGATAGAACTCAGGCAATCGGCTAAGATCAGGGCGGGGCATAGATGGTTACAGTTTCAGAAGTCAGATAATTATTGAGAAATTTAAATGTAAAAAAAATCCCGGTATTAAACCGGGATTAGATAATGAAAAAATGATTTTAACCCTGCACCTTAGGTTTTACAGTAGATTTTACCGGTTTTGCCGGGGTCAGTTTCTTTTCGCCTTCAATGGTTGAGGCCAGTTTGATGGCTTCATAGGCATTTACAAATCCACCTGTTTTGCTTATATCTGAAAGATTAACCGGGTCTCCTGTTCCGGGATCTTTTACCTGAGCAGAAGGTTTTACAGCCGATTTTTCAATCACCATCTTGACCTGTCTTGCACTCAGTGTTGGGTAATATTCCATAATGAATGCAGCTAATCCGGCCACCACCGGAGAAGCCATGCTTGTTCCTTGCAGATTCTGATAAGTATTTCCGCCGGGTACAGTTGAATAAATTTTTACCCCGGGTGCGAATACATCCACTTCTGTTTTACCATAGTTGGAGAAACTGGCAGTCAGGCCATTGCTTCTATCATCATTCTTTGGCCCGCTTGCGCCAACCGTGATCCAGTTGTTAGGTCTTTTATTATCAAGAGAGAGAGGAGTGGGGTAGTTAAAGGTTGTATCGATATTCTTTGCATCATTACCTGCTGCATGCACCATCAGTACGCCTTTACTTTCTGCGTAACGAACAGCATCATCTACCCAAAGCTTCTCAGGCGAATAACCTTTTCCAAAACTCATATTGATGATCTGTGCTCCATTATCAACAGCATAGCGGATGGCAAGGGCAATATCTTTATCATGCTCATCACCATCCGGTACAGCCCGGAGCATCATAATCATTACATTATCTGCAATGCCATCCATACCAAGCCCATTCTTTCTTTGTGCCCCAATGATACCCGAAACATGGGTGCCGTGCAGCGCTGATTTATTGCTGGCCATTACATCAGGGTTGCCATAAAATTTATCATTGAAATCGTAATAATTGTCTTTGACAATTTTAGCCCTGTATTCTTCAGGCGGGGTGTCTGCAGCTTCCGCTTTTTTGGTCTCATTATTAACATATTCACCAAAGCCTTCAAGGAATTCCTGGTTGGTGGTTTCCATTGCATCATTTTGTGACATTAATCCAAACAAAGTGCCTTTTGCTTTTTTAGCATCAGCATCAGTTGGATTGAATTCGTCCAATTCTTTACCTGTATATTTTTCTTTTCCCAATGCTTTGCGAAGTATGCTGTCGCTTTTCAAGCAGTTGCTGTAAGCCTTTTTAAGAAATAGTAATTCCAGGCTGCTGGTTTGGGCATCACCGCCTGCTATTTCTGCTTCTGCTCTTTTCCATGCCTTATAGTCTAAAAGATCTTGCGGTGAAAGTGTGCTGACATCAATTTCCCTATTGCTCCATTTTGCTTTTTGTCCATGGTACACCCTGGCTGCTTCGTAAGAATCCTGTACTACATTTTTGCCATCACGGCCACCCAGGAAGTTCCAGCCATATATATCATCTATATAACCATTATTATCATCATCAATTCCGTTGCCGGGGATCTCTTTGGGGTTTCGCCATAAAATATTCTTCAGATCCTCATGGGTCGTGTCAATTCCTGAATCTATTACTGCAACAATTACTGTTTTGCTTTTTAGCCTTTTTGCTTTTACAAATTCATAAGCCTTGTCAAGGCTAAGACCGTAATACCCGGTAGTGGCTTGGTCAAGTGTATGCCAGCCTTTGGGTGCTTCGTCTTTCTGGGCAAAAAGGAATGTTGAGATCATTGCTGTGATGCTCAGCAATGAGGTACGTTTGATTATTTGATTCATTTATCTGATTTAGGTGTAAAATTGATAGAGATGGCGAAATTACAGATTACCTTTCATACATTTTGCACAAATAATGACAGTATTACTGTGCCTTTTAGGTTTTTTTTGACGGATGGTAAGCCGGGTTAGTTGTAAAATAAATTGTTAGTATTAATGGTCACATGGTGACCGTCAGACCAGGGCTTCATCAGACGTCAAATTTAATTCCTTGGGCTAGTGGAAGGGAGGTACTATAATTAATTGTATTGGTTTGTCTCCGCATATAAACTTTCCATGCATCGCTGCCGCTTTCCCGGCCACCACCCGTTTCTTTTTCTCCGCCAAAAGCCCCGCCGATCTCAGCACCGCTGGTACCAATATTTACATTTGCAATCCCGCAGTCGCTGCCGGCATGAGAAAGAAATTGTTCAGCTTCCCGCAAATTCAATGTCATGATAGAGGAAGATAATCCCTGAGGCACATCATTCTGTATGTTTATTGCTTCGTCAATGTTTTTATATTTCAGTAGATACAGAATAGGTGCAAAGGTCTCCTCACATACAATTTTAAAATTTGGTTTAGCTTCTGCAATGCAGGGTCTCACATAGCAACCGCTTTCATAGCCGGAACCGTTCAATTCTCCTCCTTCTACAATAAAGTTGCCTCCTTCGGTTTTACATTTTTCAATGGCATCCAGGTATATTTTCACGGCACTCTTATCAATCAATGGGCCGACATGATTTGTTTCATCCAGCGGATTACCGATGCGAAGCTGCTTGTAAGCAGCAACAAGTTTCTTTTTTACTGTATCATAAATATCTTCATGAATTATCAATCTTCTTGTGCTTGTGCATCGCTGACCGGCTGTGCCCACAGCGCCAAACAACGCCCCGGGTATTGCGATTTCAAGATCGGCATCTTTTGAAATAATTATTGCATTATTACCTCCGAGTTCGAGAAGAGATCTGCCCAGCCTGGCGGCGACTGTTGTTCCAACGGTAATTCCCATCTGTGTGGAACCGGTTGCTGACACAAGAGGTATGCGTTTGTCTTTTAGCATCAAATCACCTATTTCCCGGGAACTGACAATTAAAGCACTCACACCCTCAGGGACGTTATTTTTTGCAAAAACTTCAGCAATGATATTCTGACAAGCGACGGCGCACAATGGCACTTTGCTTGAAGGCTTCCAAACACATACATCACCGCACACCCAAGCCAGCATACTATTCCAGCTCCATACGGCCACAGGGAAATTGAATGCGGAAATGATTCCTACAATTCCCAGCGGATGATACTGCTCATACATTCTGTGAGCCGGCCTTTCGCTATGCATGGTTAGTCCATATAATTGTCTTGACAAGCCAACAGCGAAATCACAGATATCAATCATCTCCTGCACTTCACCCAGTCCTTCCTGCAGGCTTTTCCCCATTTCATAAGAAACCAGTTTGCCCAGCGGTTCTTTATATTGCCTTAATGCTTCACCGACCTGTCTTACTATCTCGCCTCTTTTTGGAGCAGGCATAAGCTTCCAGGTTTTAAATGCTTCTTCGGCTTTCCTTATTACTGTTTCATAGCTTTCTTTATCTGCAGAAATAACTGAGCCTATTTTTTTACCATCAACAGGAGAGAATGAGTCAATTGTCTGACCTTTTGATTGTAGCCATTGAGTGCCGGTACTTACGCCATTGTTAGTTATTCCTATGTGAAGTGCTTGGAGAAAATCCATAATTTATTATTAAGGTTGCAAAGGTAAGTAAGAGTGAATAGAGAATAGATAATAGACAATAATCAATAATTCTCAAGAAATAAGTAATGTGCAATAAAATCAGTACTGCTCCGCTTCATTCGGAAAATTCCTGTTCTTCACATCTTTAATGTATTGCCCCACAGCTTGGGTGGCCTGTTCATGAATATGAAGATACTGACGAAGAAAACGGGGTTTGAATTCTGTATTGATACCAAGCATGTCATGCATCACCAGCACTTGTCCATCACAATAACCGCCTCCACCAATGCCGATTGTTGGAATTGATAGACTTTGAGAAACTTCTTTTGCCAACAGGGCTGGAATTTTTTCCAGTACAATTGCAAAACAGCCGGCTTCTTCCAGCAGCTTTGCGTCATTACGAAGCTTATTGGCTTCCTCTTCTTCTTTTGCCCGTACAGTGTAAGTGCCGAATTTATAAATGGATTGAGGAGTTAATCCTAAATGACCCATCACCGGTATGCCGGCTGCCACAACCCTTTTTACTGAATCAATAATTTCTTCACCACCTTCCATTTTCACAGAATGACCGCCTGTCTCTTTCATGATGCGGATAGCAGAAGCCAGAGCAATATCTGAATTGGATTGATAAGTTCCGAATGGCATGTCTACCACAACCAGGCAACGGTCAATACCACGTACAACACATTGAGCATGGTAGATCATGTTATCTAATGTAAACGGTACAGTGGTTTCATGGCCCGCCATTACATTAGAAGCAGAGTCGCCCACTAATATCACATCAATACCAGCCCCATCAATGATCTTTGCAAAAGAAAAATCATAGGCGGTGAGCATACTGATCTTTTCGCCTGCTGCTTTCATTTTTTGCAAAGTGTTAGTTGTGACTTTCTTGATTTCTTTATTGACAGACATAAGTACTGTTTAATGTAAAATTGCTACAATTTCTGATACTACACTTCTATCTCTTTCACTTTAACTTCTTCATATAACGTATGTATCAAACCATCAGCTAAACCAATTTTGGGTATAAAAATCTCCTCTGCATCAGCCCACCGCATTACATTGATGTAAATAAGCAAGGCAGGTACAATTACATCAGCCCGGTCCTCCCTGAGTTTGTATAAGCTGATACGTTGAGTCAGTGACAACGTACTGAATTCTTTGTAATAGTCTCTGAGCAGATCAAGCGAAAGCGGTTTTCCTTCTTTTCGTTTGGAAAGAGTGAATATTTTATTGATGTTGCCGCCTGACCCAATGGCAGTAACATGGTGATAGCCTTTCGTTTTTTTGCTGATAAACTCTTTCATCTCATCCCATGCAGCTTCTGTAACCTGGTTTTTCAATAGCCTGATGGTGCCGATATTAAAGGATTCTTTGAATACCAGTTTTCCATCGCTGAAGAAAGTAAGTTCAGTGCTGCCACCGCCTACATCAATATAGAGGTATGATTCGGCATCGGTCATATTTTCTGCAATATGATTTTCGTAGATAAGAGAAGCTTCCTCTTGTCCACTGACAATGTGAATTTCAATGCCGGTTTCTGCTTTTACTTTTTTGATGATTTCCCCGGAATTGGCTGCATCCCGCATGGCCGATGTAGCGCAGGCTTTCAAGTGCTTCACTTCATAAACATCCAAGAGTAGTTTGTAAGACTTTATTGTTTTAATGATCTTTTCAACCTTGGCTGGGGAGATTTCGCCTTTATCAAATACATCAAAACCGAGGCGGAGCGGTACTCTGACCAAAACTACCTTAATAAATTCAGCAACTGCCTGCGGACCCGAGATGACATCGGTTATTAATAATCTTGCTGCGTTACTTCCGATGTCGATAGCTGCCAGTCTCACTTTTCAGGTTGAGTTTTTTTATACAGGTAATTATAAGTTTCTAGCTGCGAACGGATTTTCTTTTTTGTTGTTCTGACGTATTCATTGCTCAGCTCATTATCCAGCCATCTTGCTTTTACATTGTCCTGCAATTGAATATTCAAAATATCTTTTAATTCCTGTTGCAGTTCTTCATTCCAGATGGGGCAGGTAGCTTCCACACGGTGCTCCAAGTTTCGCAACATCCAGTCGGCCGAAGATATATAAACTTTCTCTTTGCCTTTGTTATGAAATACCCACACCCTTGCATGTTCCAGGTATTCATCCACGATGCTGATAGCACGGATAGGTTTTTCAAATTTTTTATGTTCAGAAAACATGCAGAAAATTCCCCTCACTATTAATTTCAGCTGCACACCGGCCCTTGCTGCTTCATTAAGTTTAGCGATCATATCATCATCTGAAAGTGAGTTCATTTTTAATGTAATGGCTGCTGGCTTTTTCTTTCTGGCCTGCCTTATTTCCTCATCAATCAGGTTCAGCATTTCTTTTTTTACAATGGAGGGACTTGGGACAATGACCTTGCAATCTTTCAGAAAATTCATGCCGGCCTTGGGTTGCTCCAGGTAGTTGAACATCCGGTTTACATCTGCCATTATTTTCTGATTGGATGTAAGCAGGCAATGATCCGCATACACTTTGGCAGTTTTTTCATTCAGGTTGCCGGTGCTTACAAACCCATACATTATGGAATTATTATCTTTTTTTTTCTTCCTTATCACACAGATCTTGGAATGCACTTTCATATTGGGAATCTCGACCAGCACTTTTGCCCCTTCTTCTTCAAGCCTTTCTTTCCATTGCAGGTTGGCTTCTTCTTCGAACCTTGCCCTTAATTCCAGCATCACTACCACTTCTTTTCCGTTTCTTACTGCATTGATCAGTGCATTGATGATCTTGGATTGTGGCGCCATCCTGTAACAGGTAATTTTTATGGATGTAACATCCGGGTCAAATGCAGCTTCCCGGATAATATCTATCAATGGCCAAAAGGAATGGTAAGGGAAGTGAAGCATCACATCTTTTTCCAGTATCACATCGGTAACTCTGCCGGTAGTAAGCAATGGGTGGTCAAAAGATTTTTTACGTTGCCTTTTTTCCTTGAATACCTGATCAGGAAACTCCATGAAATGTTTGAAGTTGTGGATGCGGCCACCCGGTATCAGGTTATCCCGTTTTGACAGGTTTAATCGTCGTACAAGATATTCCAGTAAACCCGAGTCCATTTCCCTGTCGTAAACAAACCGGACAGGTTTTCCCTTGCGACGGTTCTTTATCCCTTTTTCAATTTTCTGGATGATATTGGTAGAAATATCTTCATCAATATTAATCTCGGCATCACGGGTCACTTTGAAGATATGCGACTGGTATTGGTCGTAGCCAAAATAGGAGAATATATCCGGCAGGTTCAAACGGATAATATCCTCCAGCAATATAATATGGTGTTCATCTGGCGTTGGAGATGGCAAGATGGTGAATCGTCCTAAAGTGCGGCTTGGTACTTCTATCAAAGCATATTTTCTTTTTAATGCGCTTTCTTTTTTCCACATCACTACGCCGAGATAAATAGATTTATCCCGCAGCGCCGGAAATTCGGGGATATTTTCAATCATCAGTGGTATCACATCGGAGCTTACCTCTTCTTCAAAATAATTCCGAACAAATTCCTGTTGTTCAGCATTCAATTCTTTTTCGGTGCGCAGAAATATTTTTTGTTCATTCAACTCCTTCATCACTTCTTCCCAAATGCGGTTGAATTCACCCTGTTGATTCAGCACTGTCATTTGTATCTCATCAATGATCTGCTGCGGATTATTTTCGAGATGCATATTAGCCTTGCTGCCAAACTGTATCATTCGTTTCAGCGTAGCTACTCTTACCCGGAAGAATTCATCGAGGTTATTGGAAAAAATACCGAGAAAGCGGATACGTTCACGAAGAGGAACAGTTTGGTCGGCTGCCTCCTGCAGCACCCTTGCATTGAAGGAAAGCCAACTGATGTCTCTGGCGATTGTCTTTCTTTTGTCGTGGGCCATAAATTTTTTTCAGAATAAAATACAGAATTATCAAAACTCGGGGAGGAAGATAATAAGTTTTCAGCTTTTTTTAGTTTGGTCTATTATGCTGCTAGTTGAAAACCCTTCTAAAATCGGGTTTATAACAACTCTGCCCCCATTTGTCAGAACTTCTTTTGCGCCGGCAATTTGTTCTGTCGTATAATCACCACCTTTTACCAACACATCAGGCATGATTGATTTGATCAATTCCAGTGGTGTATCTTCTTCAAAAATTACCACCACATCCACCATGACCAAAGAAGCCAGCAACAGGGCTCTTGATTGTTCATTATTTACAGGCCTTCTTTCTCCTTTTAGTCTTTTTACTGATGAATCTGAATTTAAACTAACAATTAAATAATCGCCTTCTTTGGCCGCCTGCGAAAGAGAAAAAATATGGCCTTGGTGAAGAATGTCAAATACCCCGTTGGTAAAAACAATTTTTTTATTCATTACCCGCCAGGCTGCAATTTTTTTTACAGTCTGATCCTTTGATAATATTTTTTCTACAATAAGATCAGCTCTTTTCACTTGTTTTCTTTTTATTACACCAAGGCATCATTACAAAACTAATCAAACCGCCAATCAATATAACGCAGGTTTGGACTACCCACAAAATAAGACCAAAGGCAGTGGCAATACCGGAATTAAGCCCATATATTATCATTGTCTTTTCGACCAAGTAAGAATAGGCGCCGATACCACCCGGTGTAATTACCATGCCAATACTTCCAGCCGATAAAATGGCAAATGCTTCCCGCATACCATATTGTTCGGTTTCCCTGAAAGCCAGAAAACCCCAATACCCTCCCGATAGATAAAGCGTCCAGAGTATTATGGTAAGAAAGACGAATTGTTTTCTTTTTTTCAGATGCTGGATTGTACTGATTCCCTCCCAAATCCTACGACCAATTTTCTTAAACAACCCTCCCACATCAGCAAAGCTTTTTTTCTTTCTTATCATCCAAACAGCAATAAGGAGGATGATGATGGCTAAAGCAATTAATAATACCAACGTTGAGGAGATAGTTTTGTGACTTTGTTGAGGAGTTGAGTTAAAAATCGCTTCTGTCAGGTCTGAATAAATATCCGGCTGAATGATAAGAGTGATGGCAAAAACAAGCAATAATGTGATGACATCAATAAGCCGTTCAAGAATGATCGTACCAATAAGTTTGTCAACAGGTATTTTTTCATAGCGGGCCAACATGGTGCATTTTACTACCTCGCCCAATCGGGGTACGGCATGGTTGGTGAGATAGCCGATCATTACTGCAAAGAAGGCGTTTGCAACAGAAGGATGGTAACCCAATGATTGCATCAGCAATCTCCATCGTATGGCTCTGACCAGGTGGCTGGAAAATAAAATAACAAAGACAGGCAGAATAAGCCAATACCTGGCATTACGCAATGCACCCTTTATTTGTGACTTATCATCCTGTGTTAGATCATAGATTGACCACCAAACGAGAAAAATGCCAAGTCCCAGAAAAAAAAGATATTGGAATATGGTGTGGGGCCTTTTGTTCATCAGCACCGAAAATAGATAAAACCTGGCAGAGAACAAATGAGCTATGCGGAGTGTAGGTCATATATTTTTTCAATTCAAAATCATATTATCAATAAGTCTCACCTCATTTAAAAATGCAGCGATCAGTGCAACCAGTTTTTGTTTGCCATCCCATTCGTTGACTGATTCAAGGGATGCGGCATCAGCTATTTCGACATAATCAACCCGGAAACCTTTTTTTTCAAGCCATTTCCTTGCATTGGCTTTTAATGGCAACAAGCTGCCCGGCTTAAGATTCTCTTTTATAAAAGAAAGACATTGATAGATACCTGATGCTTCTTTTCTTTCCATTTCATTCAGACGCATATTACGGCTGCTCATGGCGAGCCCGTCATTTTCCCGAAGGGTAGAGCAAATTTTTACTATGGTTTTTTCTTTTTGTTTTATCAGGTCAATCAGCCGGGTAATTACCATGCATTGCTGGTAATCTTTTTGACCTAAATAAAGTTTATCGGGCTGTATTATTTCTAAAAGGCGATGAACCACCATGCATACTCCCTGGAAATGTCCCGGTCTGAATTTTCCTTCCAAAATCGTTTCAAGAAAACCAAGATTGTAGTGTATGGCGGCCCTGGTTCCATCAGGATATATTTCATTCACGGCGGGAAGAAATAAAATATCACATCCCTCTTTTTCAAGCAGGTCAATATCTTTTTCGATAGTGACAGGGTATTTCTCAAAATCTTTAGGGTCATTGAACTGGGTCGGATTTACAAAAATGCTTGCGACTGTAATGGTATTTTTGTTAATTGAAGAATTGATCAGGGAAAGATGCCCTTGGTGCAGGGCCCCCATTGTGGGAATGAAGCCGATTTTTTCTCCAGCTTCTCGCTGACTTTCAAGCCACTTATACAGTTCTTCTGCTTTTTTAGATAAAATCATATTAAAATCTCAGTTTAGATTCAGTCGCTTTCAAAATCATTCCAATTCGCCTAAAAATGGCTACCTTTGCCCGCCTTTACCCATTGGAGCTAATCAAACTGCAAGCCCATGTCAGCAAAGAAAAGAATTTTATTCATCGCTAATGAAATGTCGCCCTACCTGGAGCTGACAGAATTTGCCGAAACAGTAAACAAATTGGCTATCAAATCCAACGACAATAATTTTGAGGTTCGTTGCATAATGCCCCGGTTTGGCACTATTAATGAACGCCGCCACCGGCTGCATGAAGTAGTGAGGCTTTCCGGAATAAACGTTTCTGTGGATAATGATGATATGCCTTTACAGATAAAAGTGGCTTCCCTGCCCAGCGCAAGGCTGCAGGTTTATTTCTTGGAAAATGAGGACCTGTTTAAAAGAAAATTCGTTTTTCATGACGAACATGAAAAATGGTTTGATGATAACGGTCTTCGTACTGTCTTTTACTGCAAAGGAGCTTTGGAAACGGTGAAGAAATTCGGTTGGCCTCCTGATATCATTCATTGCAGCGGCTGGATGACCGGATTAATTCCTTTTTATCTTAAGACTGTTTATAAAAAAGAGCCGGTGTTTGCGCACAGCAAAATTGTTTTTACCATCGGACAAAACACATTTAAAGAAAAACTAGGCAGCGATTTTATTAAAAAATTACTGATTCATGCATCACTAAAAGATAAGGATCTTGAAATTTTTAAGGATGCCAACAACACTGCCATGTTCCGCGGTGGAGCCACCTATGCTGATACGATCACCTTCGGGGCTGAAAAGATTGAGAAAAAATTGGTGGATGAATTTTCAAAAGTGAGGGGCAAGAAAACCTTGCTCTATAACCCAGAAGGAGATTTAACAGACTATTTACAACTCTATAGCGACCTTGCAAGCAAGTAAAAAAAATCTAACCCTGAATAAATTTACTTCGTGAGAAAAAAATATTTCGCAATTTCTTTTACGGTCATTACAGCTGCATTTATTGTTTTAATCCCATCCTGCAGAAAGATCAACGATTATACAGAACTGGGTGGCGGGTTGATACCCCCGGTGGACAATATCACCACTTTTGACACTACGCTTTCAGTGCAGGCCTTTAATGATACTTTCGGGCTGGCCAACGATTCGCAATACCTTGCCAGAAGTGCGGTGCATTTTGTAGGACTTATCAATAATGATCCTTTTTTTGGCAAAACAGATACCCGGATGTTTTTTGAGTTGAAACCTGCTATTTATGGTACTTACCCTTTTGTAAGAAAAGACAGTGTAAAGATTGATTCGATAGTGCTGGTACTCGGTTATTTGGAAACATATGGCGATACTAATACTGCCCAACAAATTAAAGTTTATGAACTTGACCGGACCAATAATTTCACAAATGACTCTGCTTACCTGATACGCAAAGAGAATTTTACTTATACGGGAGCTCCGCTTAGCCTGTCCGGTCAGATATTTTATCCACGCAATCTTAATGATTCTGTAAAAGCTTTCAGGGATACAACAAAGAATCAATTAAGAATAAAACTCGATACAAACTTTGCCCGCAGGTTATTTAATTACGATACAAGTAATGCCTATAAGACAGATTCAATTTTCCGGGCAAACTTCAAAGGGTTTGCTTTAAGATCTGAAGGAGCCGGTAATGCAATTATGGGATTTCATTTCGGCAGTATCAATACCAAGCTTGCTATCTATTATAATTATCCTAAAGTGGGAGGCGGTGGGAGAGATACATCAGTTTATTATTTCTTCTTCACTTTTTTATCAGCGGCAGCACAGTATGTGAAAAGAGATTATACGGGAACACCCTTTGAAAGCTCCCTGGGAGGTGCAACACAAGATCCTGTTGTTTATCTGCAAGGTTCACCCGGAACATTTGCAACCGTTAAGATACCTGACCTGGGTACTATAAGCAACCGGCTTATACACCGGGCAGAACTGATTGTGGAAGAATTATATGATATAAGTGACAGTACCTTTTATAATCCTGAGGTATTGTATCTTGATGCTTCAGATCCTTCAATAACTGTTTCCAATTACAAATACCGGACAATACCTTACGATCTTGCTTATACACCTTCGGGGTTTGATTTCCGCAGTTTGGGCTGTTTGCCCTTGAATGAGAAGGATGCATCGGGAAATCCGATCAAAGTATGGAGGTTCAATATCTCACGGTACGTTCAGCATGTACTTACACGTACACAATCGCTGTATGATCTGCGGTTGTCGGCGCCGTTCACTTTGAATGAGGTATATGGAGTACCACCTGGCACTGATGTTGTTTATCCTATGTTCTTAAATTCTTCTGTAGCAAAAGGAAGAATACGGGTTGGGGGAGGAAACCACCCGACACAAAGAATGCGGCTACGGCTCATTTATTCAAAGCTTTGAGTTATTAACTTATCAAAATATGTTCAAAAGCTCGCTGATTTACAAGAGTGGGCTTTTTTCGTTGTGTGTGCAGCCTTATCTTTGCCGCCTAAAAATTAATTCATGCCGTATTTATTTACTTCAGAGTCGGTAAGTGAAGGACATCCTGATAAAGTAGCTGATCAGATTTCTGATGCATTGATCGATAACTTTCTTGCTTATGACCCTGAAAGCAAGGTAGCTTGTGAAACATTGGTTACTACAGGACAAGTAGTATTGGCGGGTGAAGTAAAATCAAAAACCTACCTGGATGTGCAGGATATTGCCCGTGAAGTAATCCGCAATATTGGTTATACCAAGGCGGAATATATGTTTGAAGCTAATAGCTGCGGTATACTTTCTGCTATCCATGAGCAAAGTGCCGACATCAACCGTGGTGTTGATCGCAGTGTAAAGAATTTAAGTTTCGATGCAAAAGCTAATGCACAAGGTGCCGGGGACCAGGGAATGATGTTTGGCTATGCTACAAAAGAAACTGATAATTATATGCCACTTCCATTGGACCTGGCGCATAAAGTTTTACAGGAACTTTCCAAAACAAGGCGTGCAGGGAAGGAAATGAAGTATCTGAGACCTGATGCCAAAAGCCAGGTAACGATTGAATACGACGATAAAAATAATCCTATCAGGATTGATACGATTGTTGTTTCGACCCAGCATGACGAATTTGACACTGATAAAAAAATGCTGGAGCAGATCCGGAAGGATATTATTGAGATTATCATTCCGAGAGTTAAAAAACAGTTGAAACCTTCCATACAGAAGTTGTTCAATGATAAGTTGACTTACCATATTAATCCAACAGGAAAATTTGTGATTGGTGGTCCCCATGGCGATACGGGTCTTACGGGTCGCAAGATCATTGTTGATACTTATGGTGGTAAGGGTGCACATGGTGGAGGTGCATTTAGCGGTAAAGATCCGAGCAAGGTTGATCGCAGCGCTGCTTATGCCACCAGGCATATTGCCAAGAACCTCGTAGCTGCCGGCCTTTGCGATGAAGTGCTGGTTCAGGTTTCTTATGCTATCGGTGTGGCAAAACCCTGCGGATTATTTGTAGATACTAATGGTACAGCCAAAGTAAAAATGACGGATGGCGAGATCGCAAGAAAAGTGGAGAAGATATTCGATATGCGTCCTTATGCTATAGAGCAGCGTCTGAAACTCCGTAACCCCATATATGCTGAAACTGCAGCTTATGGTCACATGGGTAGGGAACCCAAAATAGTTACCAAAGTATTTAATAAGGGAAAAGAAAACGAAATAAAAGTGCAGGTAGAATTATTTACCTGGGAGAAAATGGATATGATAGGCGAAGTAAAGAAAGCATTTGGACTTAAATAACTCAGACCCTCTCCTTCGAGAGGGTTTTTTGTTCCATACATTTGTAAGGTGAAAAATTTCAGACAGCAGCACAGGCCGAAGAAAAACTCATTGGTAATTGGCCGAAATGCAGTTATTAAGGCTTTGCAAAACGGCAAAGCTTTTGATAGAATTTATTTGGACACTAAAGCTCATGGTGCTGAGATATCAGAGATAAAAAAGTTGGCAACCCAATCAGGCGTGCCAGTAAATTATGTACCTGCTGCGAAATTCAATGGCTTTAATATCACCAAACATGAAGGTTGTGTGGCGCTGATCGCAAAAGTGCAATACCAAAACCTGCAGGAAATTATTTCATTTGTTACTGATAAAGGGGAGGCGCCTCTGTTTCTGATTCTTGATGGCATAACTGATATAAGAAATATCGGCGGAATAGCAAGAACGGCTTATTGTACAGGAGTGCATGCCATCATTATCCCGGATAAGGGAGTGGGTGCATTGAATGAGGATGCTATATTAACTTCTGCAGGAGCATTAGAGAAAATCTCTGTGTGCAGAGTGAATAGTTTGATGAAAGCTGTGGATGAGCTGCATATGAATGGGATAAAAGTTTATGCCAGCGAAATGAAAGCTGTTAAGAATATCAGCGAGATAAATTTCACTGAGCCTTGTGCCATTGTAATGGGCAGTGAAGAGAAAGGGATATATCCGGCATTGATGAAGATATGTGATGAAAAAATAAAGATCCCCATGAAAGGGGATTTTGAATCACTCAATGTATCTGTGACCACCGGAGTCATTTTATATGAAGCAATGAAACAACGAATGAAATGAATGATGAAAAAAAAATAAAGCTGATTGAATGCCCCCGGGATGCTATGCAGGGATGGAAGACCTTTATTCCAACTGAAAAGAAAGTTGAATATATTAACTCATTGTTGAAAGTGGGTTTTGATACCATTGACTTTGGAAGCTTTGTTTCTCCTAAAGCTATTCCGCAGATGGCAGATACAAGCGAGGTAGCAAGGAGTCTGGAGTCAGGAGGCGGGAGGACGAAGTTGCTGGCAATTATTGCTAACATGAGAGGGGCTGAAGAAGCCAGTATGTATGAGCAGATTACTTGCCTCGGGTTTCCTTTTTCTGTTTCTGAAAACTTCCAGCAACGCAATACCAACTCTTCTATTAAAGAATCGTTGATACGAGTGGAAGAGATACAAAACCTTTGTGTGAAGACGGGCAAGCAACTGGTAGTTTATCTTTCAATGGGTTTTGGTAACCCTTATGGCGATGCTTATGACGAAGAAATTGTTTTTGAATGGGTAAACAAACTGGTATCAATGGATATCGGTATTATTTCTTTGGCTGACACAGTAGGTGTTGCTACACCTGAAAAGATTTATGATATGACCAGTTATCTTATTGAGACGCTACCCGGCACAGAAATCGGTGTTCATCTCCACTCCACACCGGCCAACTGGAAAGAAAAACTGGAAACTGCGGCAAAAGCAGGTTGCAAAAGATTTGACGGAGCATTGAAAGGTATTGGCGGCTGCCCGATGGCCAATGACGAACTGGTGGGCAATATGAACAGTGAACTGATGATAAATTATTTTGAAGAACACAAATTGATAAGCGGATTGAATAAAGAGGCTTTGCAGGAGAGTTTACGAATAGCCGGAGAAATTTTTATTTGAATATGCAGTTTCAATTGCCAATAAACATACAAACACTATCTGAATCCATTGGCTATAAAGACAAGATCATGCTTATCGGTTCCTGCTTTACCGAGCATATCGGCAACGCATTGGCTGACCTCAAATATGATACGCTTCAAAACCCAAATGGTATTTTATTCGCGCCGGATGCGGTCTGCAAAAGCTTAGACTCATACATTCAAAACAAAAAATACAGTGAGGCTGATCTGTTTTATCTGAATGAGGTATGGAATAGCTGGAACCATCATTCACGGTTTTCTCATATTGATAAAAATGAATGCCTGAAAGGGATCAATGACTCACAGCAAAATGCTCATGCATTTCTGAAACAGGCTGATTGGTTAATAATCACATTGGGGTCTTCGTTTATTTACACACTGACTAAGTTAGCAGAGGGTTCGAAAACCCCTCCTCAGGAGGGGTTTGGGGAGGCTGTGGCAAATTGCCACCGAGCGCCAGCAAACTGGTTTGAAAAAAGATTGCTCGAAATTGATGAGATCAACGCAATGCTTGTGGACAGCATGAATAAATTATTGCAATTCAATCCCGGCTTACGATTCATTTTTACGATAAGCCCGGTACGGCATATAAGGGACGGAGTAGTGGAGAACAATCGCAGTAAAGCAAGGCTGATCGAGGCAGTTCATTTTATTTGTTCAGAGTTTGGCTCTGCTTATTATTTCCCGGCTTATGAGCTGCTGATCGATGTGTTGCGGGATTATCGCTTTTATGATGTTGACATGGTTCATCCTAATTATCCGGCGACAGAATTTGTTCTGGAAAGATTTACAGAAACCTGTATTGATGAAGAGTCTCAGCAACTGATGCGGGAGGTAAGGCAAATTGCGATTGCAAGAAAGCACCGGCCATTTCAGCCGGAAACAAAGTCGCATCAACATTTTTTGCAGACATATTTTCAGAAAGCAAAAGAATTGCAGCAGAAATATCCTTTTCTTGATTTGAAAGAGGAGCTGAAATATTTTTCTCAAATCTGAGTTACCTTATAAGCTGTCTTCTGCGCATAGATCTCTCCGGGTTTCAAAATAGTATTGGGGAATTGAGGAATATTAACAGCATTGGGATGTTTATGAGTTTCCAGACAAAAACCTGAAAAATGGCCATACATCTTTCCATTTTTTCCTTTTACAACCGGTGTCCATTTCCCGGAATAAAAATGAACTACCGGCTCAGTTGACCATACCTGTAGTTGCATTCCTGTCTTCAATGATCTTGCTTCGGCCATTAAGGTCATTACAGTATCCTCATTCTTATCTGCAACAAAGCTTTTATCATATTCCTCAACCATGGCAAGGCCATCGCCTATTCTTTTGTATTCTTTAAAGTCAAAAGCAGTACCAGCAACAGGCAATATTCTTCCCGTAGCTGTCAGGTTATTGTCCTGCTCCAGCATATTTGAAGCATAAAGTTTTATTTCATGATCATGAATAGAGCCTTCGCCATTATCCAGATTAAAATAGCTGTGATGTGTAAGGTTGACGGGAGTCGGTTCATCGCAGCAGGCAGTGTACAGGTAACTTAATTCTTTTTCATTGTGCAATTCAAAGCGTATCAGCACATCCAAGTTGCCAGGGAATCCTTCTTCTCCATCCTTGCTTTTATAACCTAATTCCAGGTAAGGATGCGGAGTTTCCCCTGATGAAACCAATGTCCATAGCTTTTTATCAAAACCATTAATGCCACCATGCAGGTGGTCATTACCCTTATTCTTTGAGAGAAAATATTTTTTTTCACCAATGCTGAACACCGAATCTTTTATCCGATTGGCATACCTGCCCACTGCACAGCCGAACCAGGGATATTGTTCCAGGTATTCCGACGACCAGTACTCTTCCACTTTATCAAAACCATGTACTATATCATTCCATTGTTCATTCTTGTCTTTTATTTTGAAAGAAGTAATGATAGCTCCGTAATTTGTTATGATCACCTCAGTTCCTTTATCATTGCTTAATGTGAACAAATAAATATCTTCACCGGAAGAATGTTTGAAGCAATATTGCTGTTTAAAAGGCATAACAATTGAAAGTAACATAAATACACAGATGAACCACGAACTGGTAAAAGAATTCCGCAATCGTTTTCAAAAGGAGCCGGAACATTTGTTTTTCTGCCCGGGTCGGGTAAACCTGATAGGAGAGCATATTGATTATAATGGTGGAAGGGTAATGCCCTGTGCTATTTCTTTGGGTACTTTTCTTGCTGTGTCGAGGAACACTGATAAGCGGTTCCGGTTTCAATGCCTTGATTTTTCTGAAGCGGTTGACCTGCATTTACAGGAATCTTATTCAAGAACCGGCAAGCAGTGGTTCAATTATCCCCTCGGAGTTATCAACCACTTTATTCATTCGGGTTATAATCTTTCAGGGCTTGATATGCTTTTTTCAGGCAATCTGCCTGTAGGAGCCGGACTCTCATCTTCTGCCTCCATTGAAGTACTGACTGCTTATGCATTGAACCATCTTTTTCATTCAGGTATTTCACTTATTGATCTTGCGCTGCTTTCAAAAAAAGTGGAGAATGAATTTATGGGAGTGAACTGTGGCATTATGGACCAGTTTGCCGTAGCATTGGGGCAAAAAGATAAAGCGATACTGCTTAACTGCGATACTTTGGAATATGACTATATCCCTTTTAAGACCGGTGATTACAGGCTAGTTATTATTAATTCAAATAAGAAGCGGGAATTGGTGGGATCAAAATACAATGAAAGATTTGCCGAATGTGGCCGGGCTTTAAAAGCAATGAAAAAAGAACTGGAAATAAAAACACTTTGTGAACTGAGCCTGGCTGAGTTTGAATTGAAAAAGGATTTGATCAATGATCCGATCCTTGAAAAAAGAGCCTTGCATGTGGCAAGTGAAAATGCGAGAGTGAATGATGCTGCTATTGCTCTGCAAACAGGAGATATGGAGGTGTTTGGTAAACTTATGTATGCTTCGCATCAATCATTAAAGGAATTATATGAAGTAACAGGAAATGAACTGGATACGATTGTTGATTTCTGCAAAAACCATCCAGGCTGTATCGGAGCCAGAATGACCGGAGCCGGTTTTGGCGGCTGTGCTATTGCACTGGTACATCAGAATGGGACTGAAAATTTTTCAAAAGAGCTTTTATCACATTATTTCAGGGCAATAGGATTTTCTCCAGATATTTTTCCTGTATCAGCGGAACAGGGAGTGAGAGAGATCAAATATTGAATTGATAATTATCTTTCAGGAATTCTTCCAGTTTTTGCAATAATGCAAGCTGGTTTTTAGCCCGGTCAAGGTTCTGTTCTTCATAATCTTTCTGGTAATAAACATCATCATTGAGATAATCTGTAAGGAATCGAAGCGCCTGCATATAGATGATAAGTAAGCCGGATGAATGGATGTATTTTTTTTCAGTTTCTGTAAGATATTCATTCATTACTTCGAGATATCCTTCTACAATAGACTCGTAGTAATCCTTGCGGATGCTGATCTCATCTGTTTTTATGCTGTTCTCTCCATCGCTGAAGGCCATGGAGCGGATCATATCACCCAGGTCAGAGAAAAAATAACCGGGCATGCAGGTGTCAAAATCAACAAGGCAGGCGATCTTGTTTTCATTTTCGTCATCAAAAAGAATATTGGAGATTTTCGCATCATGGTGCATCAGCCTTTTTTCAAATTCGGCAGACTCCGTAATGATGTCATAAAAACTGGCATACCGTTCCCTTTGCTTTAGTTCTTGTATGATAGGAGCGGCATTATGCAGCCTTTCAAAATTGCGTACATGAAGCGACTCCTTAAACTGCCAGTATCGTAATGAAAGATCATGAAAGCTGGGTATGGTAACCTGGAAATTCTCCAGTGGGTAATATTCAAAACCGGCTGTAGCACAGGCAAATGCTTTTGCCGCTTTTTTTGCCTGTTCGGGATTGATCGGTTTATCAAAGCAGTTTGTATTAGCTGCATATTCCATGATCCTCCAGTATTCACCCTGGCTATCATAAAAAAGATATTTGCCGTCTGTAAAACGCAGTGGCTTAGGCACAGTTATCGGGAATGGTATCCATTGCGGATGTTCATTGCTCCAAAATCCCCAGATGAGTTGATAATTGTCCAGGAGTTTTTGCGGTTCCAGAAAGATCTTTTTGTTGATCTGCTGCAGAATGTACCGGTAACCATTCGGCCTGATTGTAACTTTATAAGTGTGGTTGATCAGCCCCCCACTCAAAGGAACTATAGCTACATCATGGTCGCTGCAGTTAGCAGAAGCTGCCAGCGCTTCGTAATAATTATCCCTTTTCATTAGTAATGAAATTATAGAATCAACACCTGAAAAACCAGTTATAATCGTTTGCGGAAATTTAATGTATTCTGTCGCCTCTTACCTTAAGATTTTTAATGACTTTAGTTTCATATTCCAGCCATTCAGCCCATCGTCTTTTAACCTTCTCTTTGTCAATATAGGTTTCTGCAAGCTCAATGAATAATGTATAATGTCCGGCTTCACTTTCCATGAATCGGCGATAGAATTTTTTCATGTATTCATCATTCAGCCCTTCACTTAGCCGCTTAAACCGTTCACAGCTTCTTGCTTCAATTAAAGCCATGGTCAGCAATTGATCAAGCAAACGGCCTTCTGTATCGCCACCCTTTTGCTGAAACTCTATCAGTTTATTTACATATTCATCTTTTCGCTGTTTGCCAAGTTGCAGGTTTCTTTTTTCAAGTTCGGCCAACACCAGCCTGAAATGTCCCCATTCCTCTGTAACAATTGGGGAAAGTTCTTTTACCAGTTTCTGTTTGTTGTTATACCGCTGTATAAATGAAATACAGGATGTGGCAGCCTTTTGTTCACAATAGGCATGGTCGGTAAGGATATCTTCCAGTGATTTTTCAGCCAGATTCACCCATCTGGGATCAGTGGGTAATTGAAGCCTCAGTATGTTTTTTGTTTTTTGTGATACTTCCATTAGGTAAAAGTAACTTAAGAGTTGAAAATCAGCAGGGGTTACCAGTTATTTGCCAAAAAATAGCTTTCAAAAGCCTTTGCTGTTAGGGTATCCTGCCTTACCTTTGCCGCCTTAATAATAAGATGAAAAAAATCGGATGAAATTTAAAAATTAAAATGATGCCATTAACAAAAGAAAAAAAAGCAACTGTAGTAAAAGAATTTGCCGGCAATGAAAAAAACACCGGCCCCATTGAAGGTCAGATTGCCCTCCTCACTGAAAGGATCAGCCAGATCAGCAATCACCTCCAGGAAAACAAAAAAGATTTCTCCACTCACCGCGGACTGATGCAATTGGTTGGAAAACGTAAGCGATTACTCAACTATATGCAGAAGCATAACCTTACCGGTTACCGCCAACTGATCGAGAAATTGGGATTAAGAAAGTAATGCCCAGCTCCGCCAGGTGCGGAGAGTAAGGAAATTTCATGTTGAAGTCCCGTTAAGGAAAGAATACTTTTCAGAATTACTCTCCCGGATGCCAGGCATCGAGTTTATTATGCTGCGCTTTTAAGATCCAATTCAAACCTCAAACTTTAAAAATCAAACATATTTATGCTAACACAACCATTACAATCAAAATTCAATATAAGAGATGGTCAGGAAGTGATCATCGAGACAGGCCGCCTGGCCCGTCAGGCGGATGGCTCTGTTACTGTTCGCCAGGGCAATTGTATTATTCTTGCAACAGTAGTAGCTACCAGGACTCCTAAAGAAGGCCAAAGCTTTTTTCCCCTGTCAGTTGACTACCAGGAAAAATTTGCTTCTGCAGGCCGTATTCCCGGTTCATTCTTTAAAAGGGAAGCCCGTCTGAACGATTACGAAATTCTTACTTCAAGATTAATAGACAGGGCACTGCGTCCTTTATTCCCGGAAGATTATCTCTGCGAAGTACAGGTATTGATAACGCTGATCTCAAGCGATGCTGAAGTGCTGCCTGATTCAATGGCCTGTTTAGCTGCTTCGGCGGCATTGGCTGTTTCCGATATTCCTATTAAGGAAATTATTTCAGAAGTAAGAGTGGCAAGAGTGGATGGCCAGTTTGTTATTAATCCCTCAAGAAGTGAATTGGCAAAGGCCGATCTGGAATTCATGATCGCTGCAACCGATAAAAACATCATGATGGTGGAAGGTGAGGCACAAGAATGCCAGGAAGAAGACCTGATAAAGTCGCTTGAAATTGCACACGATGCCATCCGCACACAGGTGAAAGCCCAGGAAGAATTAAGAAAGCTGAAAGGAGTAACAGGAAAAAGGGAGTATGAAAAGCCTGCACAAAATGAAGAAGTTAGAGAGAAAGTAAATGCTTTTGCCACATCAAGAGTATATGAAGTAACCAAAGCTGCACTTGGCAAACATGAAAGGGCCGACAGGTTTGAATTGATCGAAACAGATTTATTGGAACACCTGAGAGTTGAATACAAAGTGCCGGAGGGAGAAGAACTGGCGGATGATATTAAGAAATTCGCCAAAACCTATTACCACGACCTGCAATACTATGTGGTAAGAGATATGATACTGAACGACAGGGTTCGTTTGGATGGACGCAAACTGGATGAGGTCCGTCCGCTGAATATGGAAATTGATGTGCTTCCTTCACCCCATGGGGCAGCATTATTTACAAGAGGGGAAACACAATCGCTGACAACAGTTACTTTGGGAACTCCTTTGGATTCACTGTTGATCGAGAGTGCTGCCGTTTCTGATTATTCTAAATTCATTTTACATTATAACTTTCCACCATTCTCAACAGGCGAAGTTAAAATGATGCGTGGCCCCGGCCGTCGTGAAGTTGGTCATGGTAATTTGGCCATGCGTTCATTAAAACAAATGATGCCGGGCGGTGATTTTCCTTATACCGTGAGGGTAGTGAGTGATATTCTTGAATCCAACGGTTCATCTTCTATGGCTACTGTTTGTGCTGGTTCATTGGCGCTGATGGATGCAGGCGTTGCCATTCCAAAACATGTTTCGGGGGTAGCAATGGGATTAATTACCAAAGAAAATAAATATGCGATCCTTACAGATATATTGGGTGATGAAGATCATTTGGGGGACATGGATTTTAAAGTGACCGGAACAAGAGATGGTATCTGCGGTGTACAGATGGACATTAAAGTGGATGGCCTGAGCATGGATGTCATGAGAGAGGCGCTGGAACAGGCAAGAAAAGGCCGGATGCATATATTGAATGCGATGTATGATTGTATTGCCGAAGCAAGAGCCGACATCAAACCTCATGCACCAAGAATGGTGAAGTTGTTCATTGATAAAGAATTCATCGGCGCTGTTATAGGGCCCGGCGGTAAAGTGATACAGGAAATACAAAGAGAGACCGGCACCACCATTAACCTGGAAGAAGTGAACAACAGGGGAGAGGTAAGCATCTTCAGTGTGAATAAAGAAGGAGTGGATAAAGCTGTGGCATGGATAAAAGGTATTGTAGCTGTTCCTCAGATCGGTGATGTGTATGATGCAACGGTCAAATCAATTATGCCTTTTGGTGCCTTTGTTGAATTCCTTCCGGGCAAGCAAGGTTTGGTGCATATCAGCGAGATCAGCTGGAAACGCCTGGAAACACTCGAGGGTATTGTAAAAGAAGGTGACGCAATGAAGGTGAAACTGATCGGCACTGATCCGAAGTCAGGCAAGTTCAAGCTTTCAAGAAAAATATTGATACCAAAGCCGGAGCACAAGCCGAGAGAGCAGCAGACGCCGCCGCAACAGCAAGGATAACCCCCCAACCCCTAAAGGGGAGCTTTGGAGTCTGAATGAATTTGCTAGTCCCGAACTTCGGGACTATTTTTTTAGCTTTGGTTAATTGAAAATGATCGTATGAGATATTTTGGAGTACTGAGTTCGATAGTATTATACATTTCCTGATTATTTTTTCTATTTTATTTGCTATTCCGTTCCTCGTTGTTAATAACAGCTCTTATATTATCAACCTAATACTTTTCATAGCCGTTTGCTTTTTGTTTCATTTTTTTGCTATGTCATTTTATAGATTAAAGCCAGGCTTGGCCGTTGCGTTATATCTGTTTTCAACTATAGCGGTCATGAATTTTGTCTGGAGCTTTTTAGCCGATCTTTCTGACCGTGCAAGAAGTCCTGAAATGCTTCCGAAAGACGATTTTTCTAGGCTTGTTATTCTACCAATCGTTTTCATTTTTGCGATTATATGGGGCTGGATATTTGATTGGAGAAAAAATAAGGCCATTAAATCACAAACAGGTAATGAGTAATCATATCCAAATAACATTCACCTATCTGCAACCCGAACAACAAGATGTTCTCATAGCTCATCTTTCTGAAGCAGGTTATGAAGGCTTTGAAGAAAATGAAAATGAATTAAAGGCTTTCATTCCTGAAAAGAACTATGATAAGGAGTTGTTGCAAGAGATGGCGTTCAAATACCAGCTTTCATTTACCCAACAATTAATATCAGAACAAAACTGGAACGCAGTCTGGGAATCTAATTTCCAACCTGTGATTGTTGATGATTTTGTAGCCATCTGGGCGGATTTTCATAAGCCAATCAAAAATGTTCAGCATAAAATTATCATTACTCCCAAAATGAGTTTTGGCACCGGGCACCATACAACTACTTATTTGATGATGCAGCAGATGCGGGGAATTGATTTTACCGGTAAAACAGTTTTTGATTTTGGAACAGGTACGGGAGTGCTGGCAATATTTGCTGAAAAACTGGGAGCTTCAAATGTAATAGCTGTTGATAATGACGACTGGAGCATTGAGAATGCGGAAGAAAATCTTGCCAGGAATAATTGTAAAAGAATTCAATTGATCAAAGCTGATTCAGTTGCTGATGATCAGCATTACGATATAGTCCTTGCCAATATCAATAAGAACGTACTGATTGAAAATTTGCAGGCATTGGCAGCTCAATTACCTGTTCATGGAAATATGCTGCTTAGCGGATTATTGACCTCAGATGAACCTGACATGTTAGCAGTTACAGGTAATTTTTCGTTGATACTCAGGGACAAATCCACCAAGGATAACTGGATTTGTTTAAAGTTTTCACATTAACTTTATATTATTTGAAGATTAAGTTATCGTTACTGATGTTTTTCTTATTTTTGTCCTCCTTTTAAATGTTCTATGAACGAACTATTATTGGTTGTTCTCGCATATCTGATCGGCAGCATTCCTACTTCAGTCTGGGTCAGCAATTATTTTTTCAATTTTGACATCAGGGATTATGGCAGCGGCAACCCCGGCGCTACCAACAGTTACCGGGTGCTTGGTTCCAGGTGGGGAACATTTGTAATGCTGGTTGATATGCTTAAAGGGATCGCAGCAGTAAAACTAGCCCTGTTACTTCCTGAATATGCAGACAACGAAATTAACTTGCAGAATCTGCAAATGTGTTTGGGCTTTGCAGCTGTAGTAGGGCATATATTCCCTATTTGGGCAGATTTCAGGGGAGGAAAGGGTGTGGCCACTTTATTCGGCATCGTTCTGGGTATTTCACCATGGACGGCCCTAAGCTGTGTTGGAATATTTGCATTGGTCTTATACCTTACCCGTTTTGTTTCCCTTAGTTCAATATTAGCAAGTATTGCATTCCCTGTTTTTATCCTTGTTATTTTCAATGTAGATAATCCAACTTACAGGGTCTTTGCTATTGCGGTTGCCTTGATGATGTTATTGACACATCAAAAAAACATTGGCAGGTTATTAAAAGGCAGCGAAAGCAAAGTACCTATCCTGAAGAACCGTGACCGCCGCCGTCAGCGCAGGAAAAATGGTTCTCTCCATCGGCATGCGTGAAAGCAAAAATTATCTTATCTTGAATTGTAAAATAATTTTTCAATATTCCAACCTGGCAGAATCATTGAACGTCATCTTCAAAATCTTGCAATATGGTATGCAAATTTTTTTCAATTTTTCTATTATCAGCGCTAATCATTGCCTGTTCCCGAAATGTAATTACAGGGCGTAAACAATTCGCATTATTGCCAGAACCTGAAGTGCAGGCAATGGCAACAACGGAATACCAGAATTTTCTTTCCCAGAATAAAGTCATTACTTCCAATACAAACAGGGATGCTCAAATGGTGACCAGGGTGGGTCGGCGAGTTATTAAAGCAGTAACTGACTATTATGCTTCCAAAGGTCTATCAGCTCAGCTTGACGGATATAAATGGGAGTATAACCTGGTTGACAGTAAAGAAGTAAATGCATGGTGCATGCCTGGCGGTAAAATTGTTGTTTATACCGGTCTTTTGACCATCACGCAAAACGAAGCTGCATTGGCTGTAGTGATGGGACATGAAGTTTCACACGCCATATTCCAGCATGGTAATGAAAGAATGAGCCAGGGTTTGATTCAGCAATTGGGTGGTGTTGCTTTGGCGTTGGCTGTTGCCAATAAGCCCCAGGAAACTCAAAATCTTTTTTTGGACGCCTATGGAATTGGAACTGCTGTAGGAGTTTTGCTTCCTTTTTCCCGCAAACATGAGTATGAAGCTGATCATTACGGATTGTGGTGGGCTGCCATGGCTGGGTATAACCCTCAGGAAGCTATTCCACTATGGCAAAGAATGGAAATGGCAGGTGATGGACTGAAGCTGCCAGAATTTCTTAATACCCATCCCAATGAAGGAAACCGGATTGAACAATTGAAGAAATTTATGCCTGAAGCGCTTCAGTTCTACAAACCTGTGTCGAATTAACTCATTGGTTTTAAATAATAAATCCCGTCCAAATGCCCGCTGGACGGGATTTTTATTGAATGAAAGCTTGCTATGCCCGGTAATTATCCTTACCTTTGCCCTCCCTACTATTAGAAAACTCCGTCAATAATGGATTGGATTGGCGGGAACCTTTTTAAATAGTTACCAGAGTATGTCACAAACGCTGTTTGAAAAATTACAACTGGCAGACGAAAAGAATCTTTTAATCCAGGGTTTGCCTTCTTCCATCGAAAAGCAATTCAGTAAACTGTCCTTTGCAAAAAATATGACGCCGCTTCTCAAAAGCCGGAAGATCGATTTTGCACTGGTGTTCGCCGTAAGCGAAAATCAACTGAATGGCATCCTGAAAGATGTAATGCCGTCGCTGAAAGATGGGTCAAAATTCTGGGTGGCTTATCCCAAAATCACTTCCAAGATCGTTACGGACCTAAACCGTGAACGCAGCTGGAACCGCCTCACCAACGATGGCTACCAAAGTATTGAAAGGGTGGAACTGGACCATGTGTGGAGCGCCATGAGATTTGAAAAAGGCGATTCCCGCAGGGCTGAAGAAATTCCCCATGTAAGAAAAAGGGAAGCGGCTGCTATGGCTGAGTAAAGTATTCTTGTGAAAAAATGTATTTAGGTTTGTTGTGAAAGCAGCAAACCTTTTTTATTTATACTTCTAAGCAACCTCTTTCTGTAAATTGCCTGCTATAAACACTGCGAAGTAGTATGTCCTTTTTGAATGTGGAAATAAAGGCCAGGTGCTCAGATACGTCATTTATCCGGAATTATTTATTGACCCATGGCGCTGAATTGAAAGGAGTGGATCAGCAAACGGATACTTATTTCAACGTATCAAATGGCCGGCTGAAACTAAGAGAAGGAAATATTGAGAACAATCTTATCTGGTATGAGAGAACTGACCAGGCAGGTCCCAAAGATTCACATTTCGTATTAACTAAAGTCGAAGATATTAATGGGTTGAAAGAATCATTGACAAAAGCAAATGGCATTAAAGTGGTTGTCCGGAAGAAGAGAGAGATCTATTACATTAAAAATGTGAAATTTCATATTGATGAAGTACCCGGTCTTGGTTCATTTGTAGAAATTGAGGCTGGGAATAAGATGGCTGATCCTTCTCAGCAGCAGCTAAAGGAGCAATGTGATTTTTATTTGAAGGAATTTAAAATTCGTGAAGACGACTTGGTGGAAATGTCATATAGCGATATGCTGCTGAAAGAATTTATTTAAGGATCACTGCACCCATCTTTTTTGTTAGCTCCATTTCCATTTTTTTCAGGTGTTCGTGGGTATGGTGCAGCATATTGTATTCTTCAGAAGTATGCTGTTTCTCCATGTCTAGCTGGTTTTCCAGCAACATCCGTTTTATTTTCCTGAGTTTGAGATAATTGATAGCTGATTCTATTTCCTCGTTGGTATTATCCTCATCCATATTCAGGTAGCCCAGCAGTTCTTCCTCATTATCTCTGGCAACTGTTTTAATGAAATCATCATAATTTTTTTCAAACAGCTTTTTCTGATAGCCGCTTGCATTACTAAATTCTTTGCGCCAGTGTTCACTTTCCTCATACGGCACATTCAGCAACGAAACAGCGAGGGTGCTCAGTGTTGTGTCGGGGTGATAGATGAAATAATTCCGGCCTGCTGTTTCAGGATTATTTTGCAGCAGTTCTTTGAATACGGCCATCAACCTTACCACATCGGTATTATCAATCAGGCTTTCGTCCATCATTTCTTCAAAGATATAATCGGCCACCCGCCTGTTATCATCCCATTTCCTTACTCCATATTCCAATAATATTCTTGCTACTTCTTTTTCCTGCAGTTCATCTTTGAATAGAAGATTAAAGGTGCTGTCATCATAATTTTTTTCTTCCGCCTGTTTGGCATTCTCCTCAAACTGCCTGGCTTCTTCAAAAGGTAGTTTTCTTTCCAGTGTAGCGATCCTGTCACGAATGAACTTATTCACCAACGCATGCATGCCGCTTTCATCTATCTTCAGTATTTCGGCGCATTGCTTGATGTAATCCTGCTGTTTGGTAAAATCTTCGGTTTTGTTGATGCGGGAAATGGTCTCAGCCACCCGGTTCACCATTTCAGATTTTTTAGCCGAATCATTACCGGCGTCTCTCAAAGACACCTCCAACTGGAAGAGGATAAAATCTTTCTTGTTCTTTTTTACAAAATCCTTAAATGCTGATGCACCTACCTTGTTTACATAGCTGTCGGGGTCATCATTATCAGGAATAAGAACCAGTTTTACATTCAGTCCTTCTTCCAATGCAAGGTCAAGTCCACGCAATGCGGCTTTCACACCTGCAGCATCACCATCATAGATGATAGTAAGATTATTGCTGTATTTTCTTATCAGCCGCAGTTGATCAGGAGTTAAAGAGGTACCGCCGCTTGCTACGACATTTTCAATTCCTGCCTGATATAGAGAGATGATATCCGTATAACCTTCCACCAGCAAACATTCATCGGCTTTGTCAATAGCCTGCCGGGCAAAATAGGAGCCATACAAAATTTTGCTCTTTACATAAATTTCATTCTCCGGGGAATTAATATACTTTGGAGCCTTGTCTTTGCTTTTTAAAATCCTTGCCCCAAAACCCAACACTTTACCACTATGATTATGTACCGGGAAAATAACCCTGCCACGATAATTGTCCACCAGTTGTTCATTTCGGCTTGCGACAAGCCCCGTTTTTAAAAGCAGTTCGGTGTTGTATTGTTTCGCAATGGCTTCTTTTGTAAAAGCGTCTTTTTGTTCAGGCGAATAACCCAGTTGAAATTTCCTGATGATATCTTCCCTGAACCCTCTTTCTTTAAAGTATGCAAGACCTATATCCTGTCCTTCTTCTGTTTCAAATAATTGCCTAGTAAAAAATTGCTGGGCAAACTGGTTGATGATGTAAAGGCTATCAGCAGCTAATTGGCTTTGCCTTTGTTCATCTGTCTGGAAAGTTTCTTCAATTTCAATTCCGTATTTATTGGCCAGCCATCTTAATGCGTCTGCATAACTGTATTTCTCATGCTCCATCAGGAAGCTTACTGCATTACCTGCTTTACCACAGCCGAAACATTTGTACAGCTCTTTAGTGGCAGAAACGGTGAAGGATGGAGTCTTCTCATTATGAAAAGGACATAGGCCAAGATAATTGGCGCCTCTTTTTTTCAGCTTTACAAAACCGCCAATTACATCTATGATATCAAGCCGTGCAAGAATCTGTTGTATGGTATTTTGGGAGATCAAAGTTCACAGTATCCGGAATGCGAATATAAGTTTTCCTGCTATTTGAGTCTAACTATCTACGGCCATGAAAATATTTTGGGTAAAAGTAAAAATTTACAAACTTACCATTAAAACACTTGCGATGAAAAAAGTAATATTTTTTTATTCTTTCTGATTGTAGTTACCCATTAATATTCACAGGTAGCAACTGTAAATTTTTCCGGAAGCACAAAGATTACTCCGGATGCCAGCAATCGCATTACATTATCTGTAAAAAATACGCAAAAGCTGGATATAGTTAAAACAAAGTCCCCTTGGTTGGTTACAATGATCTATAAAGTTTCGACAACTGCAGGACAGGTATTTAATAAGACAGTTGGTTTAGGAAATATATTGGAAGCTGGAAAAACAAAAAATTATGTATTTACGGTGCAAGGTCCCACATTAGCAGGTGAATATGATGTTGAAATTGTTCTGAAAAGGGGAAATGATATAGAAAGTAATACTGAAAGAGTCACATTTGTTGTTGCAGCCAATTACAAAGTATCTATTGTACCGAAAGTTACTTCTCATTATGTAGAAAGAGGCAGAACACAGTGGATCGATTTAAAGTTTACAATGACCAATACCGGGAATACTGCATGGCCGGAGGGAAAATACAGCTTGGAGTTTGATGCTTCCAGTTCTCCCAGTGTGGCCAGCACTACCGACAGAAAAATTTTTGATTTCGATCCGAAAGAAGAAGAGTTCTGGGACCTCGAACCAGGTGGTAAAGCGGAATTTGATATACCTAAATTTACACCTCCTTATACAGAAGGCTCTTATTCTTTCAGGGTTACGCTTTTACTGAATGGCAGAGCATTTGATGCTGACAGTAATCCTAAAACAGTTACATTAAATTTTAAAGTAAAATAACCATTAAAACAATCAATATGAAAAAATAATTTTGCCAATTATTATTTTGTTATTCGTTTCTTTATTGAGCAGAGCCCAGTGGCCCTCCAATGTTACATTTGTTGCCAGCAAAGCAAATGATTCTGTAATAGCTTCTGGCGACCTTGCTAACGGAGCTGTTATAAGCGCCTGAGTTGGGCATGGAGCAGTTCCAATGCCTGTTTCGTAGGTTTACAAGAAGCAAATTACCAGAGAAATCATGTGTTATTTGCCACCAATTTTCCTCTAGGTCAATAATGACAATTACAGTAACCCCTGCTGATGCAAACGGCAACCTGAGCATTTATGGATATATGATGGGTGCCGATGAACATAGGATAGTTCCTGATTTGCCAAGTTGTATCACTTCTGAGGCAGATTACAAATGGGACAGGCCGGTAAAAGGAAAAACACAAACGGCTGACAGGATAATTGAATTTCAAAGCCCCACGCAAAATACTTATAATATTGTGATAGGAGTGGCTGCGCCGGGTGGAGTAACATCAGAGCAATTCAATGTAAAAATCAAAATGAAGTCCTGAGCACTTTTTTTGATTAAAATCATGGAGAATGCATAAGTTGGTCATTGTGCATTCTTTTTTTATAAATACCCGTCCCAAATATTTGATTTTTCCGGATTTGGCCTTAACTTACTTCATATCATTAAACCCGCCTGACCGATCCGTGACCCCAGGGAAATTTGCAGTTCTTTTATTTTTTCATCTTTTAAATTTTAAATCCCATGGTTCAGGTAGACATCTCACAGCTCTCCGGAGAGTGCAATGCCTGGAGAGAGCAGCTTCGTCTTTATCGTGAAGAATTCAACAACAACGAAGCAAGGCTCCGACAGGCAGCAGGACAGCCACTCTCCAAAGAACAGTTACAGGACGTAGAACATCTCCACAACCAGTTTCACATCCAGCTTATTAACATTCATGACCTCAAACAAGCAATCAAAGTACACGACCGTAAGATCAACTTTGAAAAAGTAGCTTTTAACGGGCTCGCCAATGAAGACAGCCTGGCCCGGCATGAGCAGTTGCATGATGAATACCAATCGCTGGAGCAAACCTTGCAGGATCTGCGTGAAGAGTTCAGTGATTTCCTGAAGCGAACGTAACAGTGAGTGATTATTTTTTGCAAAGGTTGACAAGCCTGTCTTATCAGCCCTCTTGTTTCACCCATTAAATTCAAGAGACAAATGATTATTCATTTCTAAACATGAAATGCCATGCCCGAATTTGATACCTCACATGTAAAAAATATTGTCTTGCTGGGCCACGCCGGCTGCGGTAAGACCACCTTAGCGGAATGCATGCTATACGAAGCCGGAATAATTACCCGCCGCGGCAGCATAGCCGAACGAAACACTACAGGAGATTACCACGAACTGGAACAGGAACGTGGTAATTCTATTTTTAGCAAACTCCTTCACGCCAAATGGCGTGGATATAAGATCAATATCATTGACACTCCCGGTTATGATGACTTTGTAGGTGAAGTAATATCGGCACTCAAGGTAGCTGATACGGGAGTGATGTTACTGAATGCCGTGATGGGGGTAGAAGTGGGAACCGATATCATCTGGGACTATACAGAGAAGTTTAAAACTCCGATGATCTTCGCAGTGAATAAACTGGATGATGATAATGCCGACTTTGATAAAACAGTAAGAGAAGCGAAATCGCATTTTAGTAATAAAGTGGTAGTGGTCCAGTATCCGCACCAAGTGGGAGTGGGTTTTCATGAAGTGATCGATGTACTGAGAATGACAATGTATAAATTCAAAGAAGGAGGTGGTAAACCGGATAAGCTGCCCATACCGGATGATGAAAAGGCAAAAGCAGATGACCTGCACAAAGAACTGATCGAAGCAATTGCGAGTAATGATGAAACATTGATGGAGAAATATTTTGATAAAGGAGAGTTGGATGAGGACGAAATGAAAGAAGGCCTGAAGAAAGCCATGATCAACCATGACCTCTTTCCATTATTCTGCATATCGGCTGAAAGAAATATGGGAAGCGGCAGGCTAATGGGATTTATTGATAATGTGTGCCCCAGCGCCAATGAAATGCCTCCACAGACAACTAAAAAGGGAGAAAAATTAACTTGCGATGCCAATGGGCCCGCCTGCATTTTTATTTACAAAACGATTTCAGAACCACATGTTGGTGAGTTGTCATTCTTCAAAGTTTATTCGGGGACGATAAAACTGGGCATGGAGCTTGAAAATGAAAGCACCAACGTGACAGAAAAGATCAACCAGCTTTTTTTGGTGGAAGGTAATAAGCGAACTCCAACACATGAACTGGTAGCAGGCGATATTGGGGCAACGCTAAAGTTGAAAAACACCCATGTTAACAATACCCTGCATGTGAGGGGTAAGAATTATGAATTAGATCCTATTGAGTTTCCTTCTCATAACATGACGGTAGCCATTGAGACATTGAAGAAAGGAGAGGAGGAAAAACTTTCCCAGGCGCTGCATCAGTTAAGAGAAGAAGATCCAACACTGCAGGTGGTAGTTTCGCCGGAATTAAGACAGACATTGATACATTGTCAGGGCGATATGCACCTTGCCGTTGCTAAGTGGAAGATAGAACACCAGCATAAACTGGAAGTGAAATTTGTTAAACCAAAGATCGCCTACCGGGAAACTATCCGCAAAATGGCTGACGCTAATTACCGCCATAAAAAGCAAAGCGGTGGCGCTGGACAGTTTGGTGAAGTGTATATGCAGATAGAACCCTGGTATGAGGGCATGCCTGAACCCAAGGACCTGAACGTAAGAGGCAGAGATACCTATGACCTGGAGTGGGGCGGCAAATTGGTTTTCTATAACTGCATTGTTGGCGGCGCTATTGATGCAAGATTTCTTCCATCCATATTAAAAGGCGTGATGGAGAAAATGCACAATGGACCGCTTACGGGTTCGTATGCAAGGGATATAAGGGTATGTGTATATGATGGAAAGATGCACCCGGTTGACAGCAATGATATTTCATTTAAGATCGCCGGCTTGCAGGCATTCCGCCAAGCATTTCAGCAGGCAGACCCGCAGATACTGGAGCCGATCAATAGGGTGGAAGTGCTTTGCCCCGATGACCTTACCGGCGCGGTGATGGGCGACCTGCAAAGCCGCCGTGCTATTGTGGAGGGAATTGACAGCGAAGGGCATTTTCAGAAAGTGATTGCAAAAGTTCCTCTTGCTGAAATGGATGGATATTCATCATCACTTCGTTCCATTACCCAGGGAAGAGCTAAGTTCAAAATGCATTTTCTTGCTTATGAACCTGTGCCTTTTGAACTTCAACGAAAGTTGATCGATGAATACAGCAAGACCGCTAAAGAAGAATATGCATAGTTCCAATACTGACTGCACACAAAAAAGGGCCTTGCTTTGCAGGGCTTTTTTTTATGGGTTTGTCTCGTCCTGAAATCAATTTTTATTCCATCAGCCAGATCCATCATATTGATAAAAGGAGTACTGCCAAAAAGCCCGCCTGGGCCATTACCATGGTAGCGGATATAAAAGAAAATTCCCCGGCCATATAGTAAGGGGAGCCTAATCAAACAAAACGAATAGTTGGGTTTTCATCAGGGCGGTGCGACCAGGTATTTCGGCATGGCTGGTTTTTATTTGGAACTAGTAGATTCCTTAAATTTCGTTTTATGTATTTCCGGATACCAGGGTATATTTTTTATGAATCCTTCTGGTGATCAGATAAGCAAGCAGGAAGAATATATATATGGTATTGGACAGGAATTTGGTCACCCTGTGAAATATCAATGCATTTGGGGCAGGAAATACATTGGATTTTCCGACTTTATAGCTATTTAAAATAACTAATAAACCTGCTATGTTAGATTTACTGTAGGCCGCTTGAAGAATAGTAGGATGGTTTGTAAGAAATTTAATATCCGGGTGGTTATATCTGTTCAATATTCCAGCTGTTATTGCCAATTCTCATAACGGGGAAATTCATATAATGGCTGACTTGTACAGGGCTCTTGTAACGGTACAGATACAGGAAAGGAATAATTATAACGGATATGCCCTGTCGTTCAGCGTTCATTCCATTGCACCGGAAGCAATAGAAGCAGATGGTTATATCTCCATCAATGGCCCGCAAAAAAGAATCACCACCATCTCTTTCAGCTTCCCAAACCAATATGCAGCATAAAATAAAAATCCATCTTTCGGGATGGTTTTTAGCCTTATATTTTATTGGCTTAATACCTGTAATGTTCTGCTTTAAATGGCCCATTCTTGCTGATGCCAAGATAACCGGCCTGTGCATCGCTGAGTTCATCCAGCTCAGCTCCTATTTTTGAAAGGTGCAAACGGGCAACCTTTTCATCAAGATGCTTGGGCATCACATACACTTTGTTCTCATAGTTTTTATGATTTGCCCATAATTCGATCTGTGCCAGCACCTGATTGCTGAATGAATTACTCATTACAAAACTAGGATGACCTGTGGCACAGCCAAGATTAACCAATCTTCCTTCTGCAAGTACAATTATATCCTTACCATCAATATTGTACAGGTCAACCTGTGGTTTAATGGTGTCTTTGGTATTGCCATAATTGTTATTCAGCCATGCAATGTCAATTTCAATATCAAAATGCCCGATGTTGCAGACAATGGCTTTGTCCTTCATAGAACGGAAATGTTTTTCTGTGATCAGGTCACGGCAACCGCTTGCAGTAACAATGATGTCCGCTTCTTTTACTGCGTCAGCCATTTTCTTTACAGTAAATCCATCCATAGCTGCCTGCAAAGCACATATTGGGTCTATTTCAGTTACGATAACACGACAACCAGCTCCATGAAGAGAAGCAGCCGAACCCTTGCCTACATCACCATAACCACCCACCACAGCTACTTTGCCAGCCATCATTATATCAGTGGCACGGCGGATGGCATCTACCAGTGATTCTTTGCAACCGTATTTATTATCGAATTTAGATTTGGTGACGGAGTCGTTCACGTTGATGGCGGGCATTGGCAAACTGCCTTTTGCCATTCTTTCATATAAACGGTGCACACCGGTAGTTGTTTCTTCTGAAATGCCTTTTACATGCTGCACCAGTTCAGGATAAGTGTCAAGCACCATATTCGTCAGATCACCGCCATCATCCAGGATAATATTTAACGGAAGGTCTTTACTGCCGAAGAATAAAGTTTGTTCAATACACCAATCGGCTTCTTCAATAGTTTGTCCTTTCCATGCAAACACGCCGATACCTGCTGCTGCAATGGCAGCGGCTGCATGGTCTTGTGTGGAGAAAATATTGCAGGAACTCCATTTTACTTCAGCTCCGAGCGCCTTTAAAGTTTCAATGAGCACAGCGGTTTGAATGGTCATGTGCAAACAACCGGCCACCCTGGCCCCTTTCAATGGCTGGGAGGGTCCATATTCTTTGCGGATGCTCATCAGCCCCGGCATTTCTGCTTCGGCTAATCGTATTTCTTTGCGTCCCCATTCAGCAAGGGATATGTCGGCTACTTTATAAGGCAGGCTAAAGTCAACTGATTTTGTTGTCGTGGGCATAATTTTATATGTTTGATTCTCGGCGGCAAAGATAATGTTTATATGCTCATAAGCTGCCTTTAAGGCAGTGTAGCAACAGTTTTTTTTACACATAATTGCCACGAGTATTATAGTAGGTTAAATGGCCGGGAAACTGAGTTTCCATTAATCGAAAAATGAATAATGAAGTAATATTCAAAATTTTTTCTCCATCACATAATCATTCATGAAGTAACCGCTACCGATATTAAAATCTGCTGCTTCAATGACAGCAAATCCCAGCTTTTCATAAAAGATCTTCGCTTTGTTATACCTGTTAACCTGCAATTGTAAGGCCGTTGCACCTTCTTGTTTTATTTTATTAATAATATAATCAACTACAAACCGGCCGGTTCCTTTGCCCTGCTGCGTGGCAAGTATATATATCTTATGAAGTTTATAGGTGGAGGGCTGTACTTCCTGGAAAGACGCAAACCCAACAGGTTCATTATCGTCATATACAAAAATGAATTGCGAGCCATCTTCCATTTGTTTTTTCAATGAAGCTTCGCTGTACATCATATCCAGCATGTAGTCAATCTGCTGCGGCGATAGAATGGCCGCATAAGTTTGCGGCCATATCTGAAATGTCAGTTCTCTGATCAGTGTTATATCATCAACAGATGCATCTCTTATGCTAAACATTTGCATCGGTTTTTTTATCCGCAAACATTTTTGCAGAAGTATTTCTGTGCTCACGAATCAGTTTGCGGCAAAGTATCAAGGAAAGCACCATGGAGAAAATAGCGCCTCCCGTTAGCAGTCCTTTCCCTAATTCTTCTCCTACATGAGAATAAATATCAAGGAAGATAAAGAAATCATAAGTACCGTGCAGGAATATGGCTCCCAGCAATCCCATTACTAATAATCCTACACTATTGCCGGGATTGAATTTGGCTTTGCCGACAAAATACCCCATTACTATCGCAAATGAAGCATGAGCAGGGACAGCGGTAAAGAGGCGTTGTATGGCTACTTCCATGCCATTACCGGCTAAAGCCTGGTGCTCTACAACATATTCGATATTTTCTGCAGTTGCAAATCCTATGCTTACCATCAGGCTATACACAATCCCATCCAGCGGTTCATCAAATTCCTTCTGATTGTATGAATACAGTCTTAAACCAAGAAACTTACTCATCTCTTCACTGAAAGCGACCACAGCATAAGCAAATATGGCGAGGCCATTTACTGTTCCATCCACAACTGAAGAAAAACTTTTCTCAAAGCCAATAGCAGGCAATATTGCAAGACAGCCAAGCAAAAAGCTTACAATAAGATTGTAGCGGGGTTCCCGGTTATAAACGTCTTTATAAAAAATAAAAAGACAAATGGCGATCCCGGGAGCGATGGCAAGGGCTATGTGTTCCATAGGTTATGGTTGGTTTATCGTTTAAGATACAAAATGAACACAACCCAACTGTGTACAATAAAAATTTATCCTATAAATCAGTTACCTCCAAAGATCCTTTTCAAAAGACTTTTCTTTTTCTTTAGTTGCTCCACAGGAGAACCGATAGGTTTACTAATGTTATCCACTTTTTTCTTAATTGGTGTTTTTGAAACAGTGTCATTCTTTGCGGGCTTCTGCTCATCCTCTTTCACCGGCTGAGACTCGGGACCTATCAAATCATTATTATATTGATTATAATCTTCTTCATTACCCACACCCTGGTCGTTTCCCTCTGCACCCGGAACGGGATCAGTATCACTTATGATAATATCGGCGCTCATCATATCATTTTCCAACTCTGCAGGTCTTACAAATCTTGCGTCTCTTTCTATACCCAAGCTTTTATTAGCCAAAACTTTTCTGAAAAAGTATTCTGTAATGGGTCTTGATATTCTTGATCCATCACCAAGGTTTCTCATAAAAGTATATTCAAACCCTACCCATGAGCCTGCCAGCAGTTGCGGAGTATATCCAATGAACCAGGCATCTGCATTATCATCTGTTGTCCCGGTTTTGCCACCCATTTCTGCGGCGCCTACCCTGATGCGCATACCTCTTGCGGTACCTTTATCCACTGGCCCCTGCATCATGCGGGCCATCGTATAAGCAGTTGCTTCGCTTACCACTTCTTTTCTGTTAACACTATAGTCAAATCTTTTTATCACATTCCCATTCCTGTCTTCGATACGACTTATGCAATAAGGTCTGGTAGAGAATCCCCGCCCGGCAAAAATGCTGTAACCCCAGAGCATTTCATATAATGACAGATCACATGTGCCGAGAGCTATTGATGGATATGGCTGTACTTTGGTGGGTATATTTATACGACTTAGAAAATCGGCAAATTGTTGCGGACCTACCTGTTTTATTATATATGCAGTGGCACAGTTTTTTGAAAAAGCCAATGCATCAGCCATCGCCAATTCTCCGCCATCGCATTTTCTCCCTGAAGGTACCCAACCTGATCCCGGAAAGAATTGTGCAACATTCTCACATTCTGTTTCAGGAGTAAATCCCCTTTCTTCCATTGCCTGTGTATAAAGAAATGGTTTAATGGTGGAGCCGACCTGTCTTTTGGTTTTTATGTTGACATGGTCATTTTTATAAGTTTTAAAGTTGATACCTCCTACCCATGCTCTTACTTCTCCGGTTACCGGATCCATGGCCATAAAGTCAGCTTGCTCCATCTGCAAATGATATTTTATGGAATCGAGAGGGGTCATGATGCTGTCTTTTTCCCTGTTGGCATTCCATGCAAAAACTTTCATTGGAACCTTAACATCAAAACTGGCCCTGATCTCTTTGTCAGTTAATCCATCTTCTTCCAGATTTTTCCATCTTTCAGATTCCTTCATTGACTTTTCAAGAATTTTTTCATGGCCTTTCCAGATGCTTCCAGTCTTCATATCACTACGGGCATTAATTTCTTTTTGCAGCAATGTCATTTGCACTGCCATGCCTTCTTCAGCATACTCCTGCATCTGCGGATTGATGGTTGTATAAATTTTCAACCCGTCGTCATAAATGTTATATGAACCACCATTTGGTTTTTTAACATCCTTCAGTGCTTCTTTTATTTCTCCTTTCAATACCTCCCTGAAGTAAGGAGCATATCCGGTGTTTTCATCCAGTTTACGGTAATTAAGTTTTATAGGCATGGGTTTCAGCCGCTCTGCTTCTTTTGTGTCAAGTTTTCCATTGATCACCATCTGGTTCAATACCACATTTCTTCTTTCTTTTGCCTGCACCGGATTACGCCGCGGGTTATACGTGTAATTGGCCTTCAGCATCCCTACCAGTACTCCAGCTTCTTCCACTTTCAGCCTATCGGGTTCCTTTTGAAAAAAAGTTCTTGCCGCATTGCGGATACCATATACGTTATCGCCGAACGGAACTACATTAAGATACAAAGTAAGGATCTCTTCCTTGGTGAAATTCCTTTCCAGTTTTACTGCAATGATCCATTCTTTCATTTTTTCAATCACCCGCCATGCTTTGTTCTTGCTTCCCTGATCGAGCAACGCTTTGGCCAATTGTTGTGTAATAGTGCTGCCTCCGCCTTGCCTGCCTAAAGCAAAAATGGCACGAAGTGTAGATTTAAAATCGATACCACTGTGTTGATAAAAACGTTCATCTTCTGTGGCTACAAGGGCATCAACAACATGTTTTGAAATATCCCGGAATTTTACATTGCTCCGGTTGCCTCTTTCGGTATAATATTTACCCATTAATGTTCCGTCCTCGGCATATACTTCAGAAGCCTGCAGGATAGAGGGATTTTCCAATTCAGCTAGGGAGGGCATTTTGCCAAACACACCAACATTCGCCATAATGATCAGCGATATGACGGCGGCAAATCCGCCGATAAAGATTCTCCAGAAAATGCGGACGGCTTTTTTCATGACAAAGAATGGTTATGGTTTGTTTAAAGTAAGCAGCAGTAATTGATTATCGAAATTAATAAAAAGCACAAGGGCAGGCATGCAACTTCCTTTAATTTTTTGCAAAATCAGGTTTCTGCAGAAAAAACTGGCTTTTTAAAATTTACCTGGAAAATACTGGTTCAGGAAAGCTTTATAAGCAGCAATATCCTTATTCACCTTCAGCAGGTCGTAGTTGCTGTCCGACAATATTATAAAACTATATTTTCCTCCTTTCAGCCATGGAAGAATTTCTGGAGCTGTGCGTGGTTTTGTCTGGTCAATATAGTTGATTGCCTCTGCCGCATCTTTAAAGGGACTGATCAACAGCAACCGGTTTTCTGCATCAAGGTCGGCAAGATCAGCAGACATGGTTTTGTTGTAATAGGTTTCCCTGTTATACTGGGCAAAAGCATTTTTTGCTTCGTTCACAAAAACGGGATCCACTTTGTTCAACACTACCACCACATATTGTGCTTCATTTGCTGATAATGTATATCCTGCATTACCACTCATATTGAGCCTGTTTGAGCTGGTATCCCTTACGAGAACATTGGTCACTGCCACAGGGTTTGTCACAGCTGGTTGAGTTCTTGTACTATCAGGTTTTGGCTGAACTGGGGTTGTAATAACGGCTATTGGCCTGTTTGTGCTGTCACGGACAATACTCATATTCCTAAGTTCATCCTCAGTTTGCTTTCTTCTTCCCAGCACATCTATCAATGCTCTTGCTTTATCAGCCATCTTTACATTATTGCCAAATTGAGAAATAAGGGCATTCAGAATAGTAATGGCTGTGCTGTCATTTCTTTGCCTGATGTAATACACCGCTTCAATATAATGCAACTGGGGTGTCCAGTAATGATTTCCGTATTTACTATCAGCAGATTTTTTCTCTGCTACCGCCTGTTCAAAATTCCCTTCAATAAACAGGTCGTAGATTCGTTCATAGAGCTTAGTTGCATCCGGGTCTGCAATTCCAGACTTCGGGTTTTTTCCTGTGGTGATGATCGTGGTAAAATTGCTGCTGCCGAAATTCTCAGCCATCAGTTTCTTTATTTCAGCTGCCTTTGCTGTTTCTCCGTTTTTATTAAAGCAATAATAAAGATTAAATAAAACCTCATCCATTGGATAAAATCCGGGGAAGCGGCTTCTCAATTGTTCAAAGGCCTTGGTACCATTCTCACAATCTTCAATTTCCTGTACATATATTTTACCGGCTTCAAACAAAGCTGCTTTCAATGAATCATTTGATCGTTGTAATTGCTCAGGGGTAAGCGGAAGGGCATCATATAACCCGTCAAAGGTCAATTCAGGCCCCGAACCTGTTCCTGTATTTCCAGGCTGTGTACTAATATTGCTGGCAGGCTGCCCCATATTATTCAATGAAGCAATGGCAAGAATAGCACTTCGCCGCCAGTTATCTGAATTGGGTCGATTGTCCCATTTGTTTTTAAATTCAGTCAGTCCTCTGTTTCTGAAATCGGCATTATAAAAATACCATTCGCCTTTTGGTTGCACGGATGGAAACAGGGTGGGGAGGGCGGGTGTGGTAAAAGGATTAGTGGCAGGGGTTTCATCTTTCAAGCCTTTTTGTTTGCGAAGTTCCTTAACAAGTTTTCTTACAAAATCTTTTCTTTCTTCTTCGGGCATTGCGGCAATACGTTGCAGACTATCCTGCCGTTCGATGATCTCAAGATTTGTTGCCAGTGTACGCAATGCTTTTTTTTTGACCGTTATTTCATCCGGGTTTTTTATTGAAGGGTCATTAAGCTGCAGGCTATCATAAAAATCAGCAGCTTGTCTGTACTGGTGTTTTGAAAAAGATAACTCAGCTAACTGCAAAAAAGCTTTATTGTGTTGTGAAGCATTATTGTTCATGAATTGTGTGCTCTTTTGCAGTAAGCTCATTGCATCATCGATATTATTTTCCTGCAATTGCATTTGTGCAGCCATGTAGTAAATGATGTCCTTATAATCCTGGTATTTATCTCTTTTGGCCATCTTCAGCAATTCAGCCACATTTTTTTCGATTGTTTTTTCGCCACCATCCCTGTTGGTGCGGATGGCAAACAAACGGGCATAGATATCCATGATCGGATCAACAGTATGATCGCTTACTTTGTTGTACCACTTTTCTGCATTCTTATGATCACCGCTTAACTCATATAATTGCGCCAGCAGGTATTCCCACCTGGCTTTTTCCTGTTTATTGCTGGCATTATCCAGCGCATTGGCAAGATGAACAGCAGCGCTATCCCACATATTCTGTTTGTAAAACCAATAGGCCTGCACTTCATCAAGATCATTCTTTAATCGCTTTGGAAAATTCGGATCGCTTCTTAATGTAACAATAAGACTGGCAGCTTCTGCAAACTGGTCCTGTGCCAGGAAGTTTCTTATTTGCCAGATGAAAGCATCGTTTCGGCTGGGTGGTTTGGAAAATATTTTTCCTGGGGGCCCTTTTTGTTCTTTGGTGGAAATGCTGAATGCAGTATTTCCGTCCCGGCTGCTTCCGATCGTTTTATAGTAACCATCTTTTTCCTTTGGGGCAAAGGCATAGTTGATGAACTGGAACATTAGGTAGGCGGAATCAAATTCTTTTTGAAGGTAATAAGCGGTACCCCAAAGCAGGTACATATTATCCACCCAGTCATTGCGCAGGTCATGCAGCGCTATAGCAGTGGAAGATTTGTAAGTGATGGAATCAAGCTGTATGGAGTCTGCGGCAGTAGCATCCAGCGAATAATGATAGAAGGAAAGAAGCTGTGAATAATCATCCCTGAAAGATGTTTTGGCCTTTTCCAGCACTTCATTCAGCTTCTTATTGGCATTAAAAAAGTAATTGTAATGGGTAACGGTATTCTGGATAAGCTTTCTTAGCAGGGTAAATTTCTTTTCATCCGTCCTTTCCGACCTCAGCACCCGGTCGTCATATTCCTTGGGTTTCTTGATATTAAAACTGATTCCAAGCTGACCCGAACCAGGAATGCTGCAGATACAAAGAATAAGGCTGATGATGGCAATAATAGTATATCGGTTGGGTCGCATTTTCCGTCGCAATCTAAAGTCTTAATAACTGAATTTCATATATTTTAGTATAAAAGTAAGGCAATTTTTTGACCTTAAATTGCTATTGATGGAGTGGCAAAAACAGAACCCATTGCTTATCTTTAAATTTCTAAAAAAAGGGTTATGGTGAAATTAGATGCCGGTTCTACCCTGAAACGGCTGCGCAACCGCTACCGCCTGGTAGTGATGAATGATGACACTTATGAGGAAGTAGTGACATTTAAATTGTCCAGATTAAGCGTTTACATCATGTTGAGCACAATATTTGTGCTGTTAGTAGGCCTCACGGTTGCCCTCATCGTCTTCACACCTTTGAAATACTATATTCCCGGCGCCAGTTCTGATTATACACCTAAGGAACTCAGGCAGCTAAAATACCGGGTGGATGAACTTGAAAAAAAGGATGTCCAAAGAACACAATATGTGGAAGGATTAAAAAAAATATTAAGCGGAAACAGTACATTACAACTTGATACCAGCAAACTCAATATACCTAAAGAAGATATTTCAAATGATTAATGAATAACCTATGTTCAATACTAAAAACAAAACCGAAATGCAAGAAACTACAAATGGTGGCAATGGCACTACCCTGATCAGTGCCGGCACTACCCTGAAAGGGGACATCAGCAGTAATGGTGATCTGCGTATTGATGGCACTATTATCGGCAATATTCATAGTGCTGCCAAGATCATTGTTGGCAGTAACGGAGTAGTGGAAGGTGATATTTCCGGCAACCAGGCTGATATTGTTGGAAAAGTTTCAGGTAATATCCGGGCAAAAGAATTATTACAGCTTCGGGGAGAGTCGATCGTAGCCGGTAATCTCTATGCCGGGAAATTGCAGGTGGAACCTTCGTCAACATTCAATGGACAATGCCACATGGGCGCCAACATCGTTGAGATGAATAATAATAATGAACAGCAAACCGCCGCCAGATAGTAACCGCCGTTTCCTGATGCGATATGCAGCGCTTGGCACACAATTACTGGTCGCCATCGGCTTAAGTGTATTTATCGGTATCAAATTAGATGATTGGTTGCATACATCTCCATTGCTGGCATGTGTCTTACCTTTGCTTACCCTTTTCGGTATTTTTTATAAACTGATAAGGGAAACCTCACATAGGGACAAGGAATAAAATCGTTTGAATGAAAAACAAGAAAATCTGGCTTCCTTTTGTTTTGCTTTTTATTATTCTCAACGGATTTTTTATCATTGGGAAAAACTGGCTCGTTAAACAGGGAGTGGATAATGATGTGCTGATCATTGGAAACCTGATCCTGTTTATCGCCACCATCCTGTCTGTGGTTATTTATCTGCGTTCATTGAAATCATCAACAGGTTCATCAGCAGTAAGGGGGATGTATGGCAGCTTTATGGTTAAATTCTTTACCTGTCTTGTTGCCGCTTTTGCCTACATCATGATAGCAAAGAAAGATGTGAACAAGCCGGGATTGATCGGTTGCCTTGGGCTATACGTTGTGTACACCGTTATCGAAGTGTCTTCACTCCAAAAAATACTGAGGCAAAAAAAGAATGCCTAAGAAAGAAGTACCTGTTGATCATCTGCAGCATTATTTACCCCCGGGCACATCGGCCCCGGTCACAGCATACCTGCATCAGTACAAAGTGCATCTAACCATTGCCCGACAGCGCAAAAGCATACTGGGTGATTACCGCCATCGCACACATGATTATAATCACCGGATAAGTGTGAATGGTAACCTGAATCCCTTTGCTTTTCTTATCACTTTATTACACGAACTGGCACACCTGCTAACCTTTGAACAATATGGTAACCTTGCGACGGTGCATGGTACAGAATGGAAAATGATCTACGGGCAATTGCTGAAACGATTTTTAGAGCATAAAATTTTTCCCGCTGACATTGAAAAAGAAATCATGCTGTCATTAAAAAACCCTGCAGCCAGCAGTTGCGCAGAAGACGACCTGTTAAGAGTACTCAGAAAATATGATACGAAACAAAGTCCTCAACAGTTGGTGGAGGAACTTTCATTCAATTCCTTATTCCGCACCAGCGATGGAAGGATCTTTCAAAAAGGAGAGAAGCTGAGAACGAGATTCAAATGCGTGGAATTGAAGACAGGAAAGGTTTATTTGTTCAGTCCTGTGTATGAGGTAGTGGAGGTCAGTCGTTAGTTATTTATCAAAAACTATTCTTCCAAATACCCGGTACCTGGAATTCTTCAATGTAATAGAGTTAATTGCTTTTTCTTTTAATGCACATTTCGGTGGATACACACCGGAATGAATGAACCATACATCTTTTCCGTCGTTGTAAATATAACCGGTGTGATTATTCAATCCGACTATATAAAGTCCATAGCCCGTTTTTTCCACACCCCGGACAAAATATTCCAGTGATTTATCACTGTATTTTTTAAAATCTCTGCATAGATCCCATAAAAGATTCTGGCTGACGCATTGCGGATAACTGTCACTAAGTATTCTTTTCCAATTGTGTGCATATAATCAATGTATTGACTCAAGACTAATGACTCCCGACTATCCCTACCATCCTTCCGCTGCATCATCACCCCGTACATCGGCCACTGCTTCAAATTTCTTGGGCGATATAACTTTTATCACTTCCGTTCTTCCGATGGGTCCCCTGTCTTTCACAGTATAGCCGATTTTTCTTAATGCCTCTCTTGTTTCTTCGGGCACTGCCCTTTCAATCATTACTTCATCAGGCAACCATTGATGATGAAACTTGGCTTTCCATACAGCATCTTCTGTTTTCATTCCGAATTCTATGATATCAACAATTGTTTGAAATACGGATGTTGGTATTGTTGTTCCTCCCGGAGTACCCACTACCAAATAGGGATAGTTGTCTTTGAGTACAATGGTCGGCGTCATGGAACTCAACATTCTTTTTCCGGGAGCAATGGCATTGGCTTCCCCACCCACAGCGCCATACATATTTGGCACGCCGGGCTTGATGCTGAAATCATCCATTTCATCATTCAAAAAGAATCCGGCTCCACCAACCACAGTTTTACTTCCATAAGAATCATTAAGCGTTGTACTAACCGCCACAGCATTTCCATCTTTATCGATCACACTCAGGTGAGTGGTTTCTTCGCTTTCATATAATGAAGCTGTGCCGGGCTTTATTTCTTTGCTGATACTTGCTTTATCCGGATCGTAATCTTTCATTCTGTCTTCCAGGTATTTTTTATTGGTCAGTGCTTTCACCGGCACTTTGTGAAAATCTGCGTCACCCATGTATTCGGCCCTGTCGGCAAATGCCCTCCGTTCTACTTCTATCATCAATTGCATTGCTTGTGGAGACAGAAAGCCCATTTTACCTATATCCCTGTTCTCGATCATCTTCATCATCTGGTGCAGCAGCAAGCCCCCGCTGCTCGGCATGGGCATTCCCACAATCTTGTATCCTTTATAATCAAATACATGCGGTTCTCTTGATCTGGCTTTGTAATTTTTTAAATCATCATAGGAAATAATACCATTGCCTCTTTTCATTTCCTCCACTATCAGTCTTGCCGTTTCGCCTTCATAGAAACCTTCAGCGCCTTTATCTTTTATCCTTTTTAAAGTATTGGCAAGGTCGGTTTGTATCAATGTATCCCCGGCTTTCCATTCGCTTTGTCTTACAAACACCGGGGTAACGGTATTGAATTTTTTCAGATCCTCTTTCAGACCGTTAAAGGACCTTGCTTCTCTTTCTGTAATAACAAAACCTTTTTCAGCAAGGTCAATGGCAGGTTGTATGAGGTTTGAAAAATCAAGTTTTGCATATTGATGCGACTCAAACAAACCGGAGACAGTACCGGGTACAGCACTGGAGAGATGCCCGTCCTGGCTTTTATCGGTTCTTGCTTTTCCATCAGGGTCAATGTACATATCACGGCTTGCCTTGCCGGGAGCTTTTTCACGATAATCAACAGAAACTAATTTTCCGTTACTTAATCTTGCTACCATAAATCCCCCACCGCCCAGATTACCCGCATTAGAATAAACAACAGCTAGTGCCAACTGTGTTGCAATGGCTGCATCAACTGCATTGCCACCCATTTTCATTATTTCAACACCTACTTTGCTGGCCAGAGGATGAGCTGACACCACAGCGCCATTCCCGGCTACTATGTTTTTTTGGCTGCTGTAGCTATACGGGTTGATAATGCCTGATGGAGTAATATTCTTTTTTGCAGTATGACATGACAGGGCTGCTGCAATAACAAGAAAGCAGAAAAATTTTTGTTTCATTTTGGCATTCATACCGGCAAAAAAGAGTGCTTTTAATTTGATTAAAATCATTTGGCAGGAATAAAATGAAAGAATATCTTCACGAACTGTGTTAGTTGATTGCCTGCTATCCTGATTTCCCATTTTTAAAACCAAAATTAAGGCTATGCTTAGTAAAAACATTTCTCTTTTCCATTCGTTGGCCCTGTTGCCCCTTTTTTTATTTGCCTCCATTTTAGTTTCTGCCCAAACAGCTACTATAAAAGGTACAGTGAAGGATGACAAAGGGCTTCCGGTGGCCGGGGCCTCCGTTATCCTGGAGGGAACAAAAAAAGGAACATCAACAGACGCTTCCGGTAATTATTCCATTCAGGCCCCTGCCGGCACTTATACCCTTGTGGTAAGTTATGTTGGCACACAAACACAACGAAAGGAAATTGCTGTTTCTGCCGGGGCAGTAGTGGGAAATAATTTCGACCTCGTTATTACCGGAGAACTTGCTCAGGTAACTGTCGGTTCCCGTTCTTCTTCGCAGCGAACAAGATTACAGACCCCCGTTCCGGTCGATGTAATTCAGATAGCCCAGGTAGTGAATGATGTGGGTCAGGTGGAACTGAGCCAAATAATGAATTATTTAGCTCCTTCATTTCAATCGGCACGCCAAACTATTGCAGATGGAACCGACCATGTGGACCCTGCACAGCTAAGAGGACTGGGTACTGACCAAATATTAGTATTGGTGAATGGCAAAAGGCGTCATCAATCAGCCTTGGTAAATGTAAACGGTACGGTAAACCGTGGCCAGGTAGGAACGGATATGAGTGCCATTCCGGCCGCCGCCATTGAAAGAATAGAAATACTGAGGGATGGTGCTGCGGCACAATACGGTTCAGATGCTATCGCCGGGGTTATTAATATTATACTGAAGAAAAAAACAGGGCTGCTGGAAGCAGGTATTAGCTTTGGCGAATGTATCACCAGTTATGAAAAAAATTATGCCTTGTATAAAATTAATAACAAAACGGATGATCCATCCGTAAAAATTAAAGATGGCTGGAACACCCAGGTTTCTCTTGGGTATGGCTTCAATATAGACAGAGGTTTTTTATACCTTAATGGAGAATACATTCAGCGGGATCCTACCAACAGAACCGGAACCTATACTGGCGCCGTTTATCCTAACGTAAATGGTGTGAACAGAGACGATTCCATCATGGCGGCTAAAAGAATTACAAGAAATTATTTTGATATGCATATCGGCAATTCTGCCATGAATGGGGGAAGCATCTTTTTCAATTTCGCCCATCCCCTCGGAAAAGTATCAGAGCAGTATGCATTTGGAGGGTTCAGCAGAAAGAGCGGAACCAGTGCAGGATTTTATCGCTACCCCAGTAGCATAGCCGTCAATGCAAAAAACTATGCCCCGTTGGTTTTTAATATCTTTCCAAACGGCTTTTTGCCAGAAATAAAATCTGATCTTACTGATGCATCTGTATCTTTTGGTATCCGTTCAAAACTCAAAGAGTGGAATGCAGACCTAAGTTATACGTTTGGCCTCAGCAAATTTAATTTTACCATTGATAATTCAGTCAATTACACCCAGTTCATAAACTCTTTTAACAATCAAACTACTTTTGATGCCGGCGGCCTGAAATTCTGGCAAAATATTGCCAATCTCGACCTTTCCAGAAAATATAACGTACTGAAAGGGTTGAATGCTGCAGCAGGCCTTGAATTCAGAATCGAAAATTTCCAGATCAATAGCGGAGAAGAGGCCTCTTACAAAAATTTTGATGCAGCATCAGGTGCTGCTGCCGGGGCACAGGTATTTGCCGGGTTTATCAATCCCTTGCCGGGTACCCATCCCGACAGGAATGCTATTTCCTTCTATGTGGATCTTGAGCAGGATATCACTAAAAATTTATTATTAACTGCAGCAGGACGCTATGAGCATTACAGCGATTTTGGTTCAACAGTGAACTATAAAGTAGCTGGCCGGTACAAAATCGGCGATATATGCAATATCCGGGCATCAGCTACATCGGGTTTCAGGGCGCCATCACTACAGCAACAGTTCTACACAAAGACCAATACATTATTTGTTTCGCAGGGAGGCAATCTGGTTCCCATCCAGGCAGGCACTTTTACCAACGATAGTAAAGTGGCTCAGATACTCGGTATTCCCACACTGAAAGAAGAAACCAGCAAAAGTTTTTCCATTGGTATTGCCGCCAAACCTTTCAAGGGGCTGGAAATAACAGTAGATGCTTACAGGATTGATATTGACAACCGGATTGTGCTCACCAATAATTTTACAGGTGGCAGCAATGCACAGTTGCAGGCGCAACTGAATGCTGCAGGGGCCAGCACCGCCAATGTGTTTACTAATGCCATTGATACCCGTGCCAAAGGCGTGGAGGCAGTGCTTTCTTACAGCACTAAATTTGCCCGCAACCAGTCGTTGAAATTTACAGTGGCCGGCATCTTTATTGACAATGAGGTGAAAAAAGGGCCCGATGGTAAACCCATTATCCATGCATCTACCACCCTTGTTGCCAGCGGTCAGTTGGGCAGCTATTTTAACCGGGAAGACCAGAGCCGCATTGAAGTGGCCAATCCTAAAAATAAAGAAAGCCTGACGATCAATTACAAAATAGGAAAATTCGGTACCATGCTCCGCCTGGTAAATTTTGGGAAGGTGGAATATCTTGACCCTACCATTAATCCTGCTAACCCGTCGGCGTTCCCGGCCAATGTATTTAATGGAAATACAAAAGAAACACTGGACCAGGTATTTGCTTCCAAACTGGTTACTGATCTTTCTTTTTCTTATCAGCTTAGAAAAGATCTTTCGCTTACACTTGGCGTCAATAACTTGCTGGATGTGTACCAGGACAGGCAAAATCACAGCGGGAATATGAGCTCCGGGCGGTTTGTGTATAGCCGCCGTGTGCAGCAAATGGGTTTCAACGGGGCTTATTATTTTGGCCGACTGAAACTTGAATTGCCTTCAAAGAAATAAATTGTTTATTTATGTCTGAATGCCATCGCATTTTTTGCGGTGGCATTTTAATTTGACTTAGAAACCCACCGCCTTTGGCAGTGGTAATGTACTCGGGGCTGTGCCGTATCCCTAAATTTGTGGGATGAGTAAATATTAGAAACAATCCCATGTTGTATATAAATGCGATTATCATATTGTATAGGTTCCAAAATATCGTTTTCGCATTTTGACAGGCGAAGTTGGAAAGTTGATGGAAAGGGATATAAGAATGTATAGCGAATGGTTAGGTTGTGAGATTGCCGAGTTGAATGTTCAGATTGACCATGTTCGTGTGGTGTTAAGCATTCCCCCGAAAGTGTCGGTATCAACATACATGGGGACAGTAAAGGGCAAAACAGCCATCAGGGTATTTAAAAGTTACCCTGTATTAAAGAAGAAACCGTAATGGGGAAATCATTTTTGGGCAAGAGGTTATTTTGTGAATACCGTAGGCATCAATGAAGATATGATAAGAAGGTATGTGCAATATCAGGAGGAAGAGGAGCGTAAAGAGGAAAGTAACCAACAGGGATTCGATTTTGATCTTTAGGATTTAAGCCTTTGGCTTCAACCATAAATCCACCTGCTTTGCAGGGGGTAGTTTAATGTACCGTCCTAAAAGGGGTAAGGCTTCATAGCTGCCTGCTTCGAGGTTATACTTTTTGCCGGAATAGTTACAATCCTCATAAAGAGCGATATAATTCTAAGATGCCGAAACAAAATAAAGGCAACTGAATATTGCCCGGAGAAGTATTTTTCTGAACATAAGATGTAGTTTATTGGTTGTGAGAAAATGCTATCAAACCGGCATTATATCGCAATAAGAAAGTTAAGAAAATTTTCTTATTAATCGCCAAACTTCACACATTCGGCCAGCTCTTTTTCTGTATATGACAATTTGTACTGCTTCAAAATATCGTCAGGTACACCATTCCATTGTGTGGCAACATTGCCAGCATAGCCAAGGTCTTTTACTCCAATCTCAGAAGTATAAAAACCCGTTGCTGTAAGATCCCGCATCAGGCTGAAAAAAGCAACTCCCTGTTTCATTTCAGATTTTGCTCTGTCAGGGTATGCTATCTCATCAACTAATATCATTTGCTGCTCATGGCTGCAATCCTTAAATGAGTTGTTGTAACGCTTCAGGCATTGCATATCTAGCCAGCGCAGGCCACCTCGCATGGGTGTTTGGTGGTTGGGCATGTCTTTTACAATGAACTCAATGAATTCCGGCACTTTGGCATCAGAAGCGCTGTTGCTTACTTCATCTTTCGGAATAATGATATCGGCAAGAATGGTAATAGTTGCCATTTCATGTTCAGTGAAAAATTTTTCTTTAGCAAGAAGTTCTTTTTCATACTTCCATTCATCCGGGTTTCGGTCGAGATTGAATTTAGCTTCATCAACTTTCGATATTTTCTTATCATCTGTTTTGCAGCCGGCAATAACGACTGGTGCGGCGATAGCGCCGGTGGCGATCAGTTTGAGTGATTTTCTTCTGTCCATAATAACCCCCAAACCCCCTAAAGGGGGCTTTTAGACTCCGTGGTTGGCAGAGTTTTTTGTTTTATCGAAATATTTAATTCCAGAATTTTTTTAGTTATAATATTGACAACAATTTCAGGTGTTTTAAATACTTCTTTGTTGCTGAATCTTATTAAAGAATATCCCCATCCAATTAATTCTTTTTCTCTTCTCTTATCCAGGGTTTTTATTTCTCCTTTTTTATGAATCAACCCATCTACTTCAATTATTAGTTTTACTTTATGACAATAAAAATCTGCGATATATAAACCGATCGGGTGTTGTCTTCTGATCTTATAACCATTAATCCCCTTCTTTAAATGCATCCATAGAACAGTTTCTGCATCTGACATATTCCGTCGGAGATGTTTTGCGTTAGCAAAAATTATATACGAAGCTCCTTCGAACATTCCACCTTCTTTGTATGGATTCTTTAATGACATAATCCCAAATCCCTAAAAGGGACTTTTAAGCTCTGCTATTTGCAGAGTTGTTTGTTTTAAATAAGAATATTTCAATTTTCAGACTCTAAAGTCTCCCTTTAGGGAGATTTAGAGGGTTCTACAAATTTTGTTTCTTCATTTCGTCAACAATGTATTCGCTTGCCCTCATGCTCAGCGCCAGTATCGTCCATGTGATATTTTTATCGGCTTGCGAAACAAACTGACCCCCATCCACACAAAAAAGATTTTTGCAATCATGCGACTGGCTCCATTTGTTCAAGGCAGAATGTTTGGGATCATTACCCATTCGTACTGTCCCTGCTTCATGAATGATCTCTCCGGGCTTGGCAAGCCCCCATTGGTTTTTTTCATCATCGTCTCCACCCCATGTGATAATGGCGCCCATATTGTGCATGACTTCCTTGAAGGTTTCTTTCATATGTTTGGCCTGCTTTACTTCATGCTCACTCCATTTTACATTGAATTTTAATACAGGGATACCATATTTATCAACCGTGTTGGGATCGATCTCGCAATAATTGCTTTCAAGAGGTATTGCTTCACCACGACCTGCCATGCCTACACCGCAACCGTAGAAGTAACGATAGTCTTCTTTCAGCGAAGCGCCATAACCACCGGCTTCTTTCTTTTTCCCTTTTACAACGTATTTACCATTCAAACCTTCAATTCCCCAACCGAATCCATATGAAGGCTGACTCATGCCGCCCCAGTATTCAATATGATAGCCTCTCGGAAAATCAAGTTTTTTATTATCCAGCCACCATGGCGAATAGATGTGCATACCACCGACACCGTCCTCATTATATCTCTTTCTGTCGAACAACTGCGGAAGAATACCACCTAATGCTGCACCGGTGGAATCATGCAAATATTTACCCACTACATTACTGCTGTTGGCTAACCCGTTCGGATAGCGTTGTGATTTTGAATTTAACAATAGCCTTGCACTCTCGCAGGCACTGGCTGCAACGATCACCACTTTGCCTTCCACCTGGTATTCCTGCATATCTTCTTTATTGATATAAGAAACAGCAGTGGCTAGCCCTTCATTATTTGTCAATATTTCTCTTGCCATGGCATTGGCTATCACATCCACATTATTTGTTTTAAGGGACGGGTAGATCAAGACATTAGTAGATGAAAAATCTGCTTTTGCAGCACTGCAATTCCTGTTGCACTGTCCGCAAAAGAAACAGGAACCACGGCCGGCATCATTTTCTATTGGTTTTGTAAGAATGGAAAGTCTGGAAGGTATCACCTTAACTCCAGCTTGTGTTGCTGCATTTTTAATGAAGAGTTCATGCAATCTTGGTTTAGGAGGCGGAAGAAAAAATCCATCAGGATCATTTTCCAAACCTTCGTTGGTGCCAAAGATGCCGATCAGTTTATCTACCTTATCATAATATGGTTTTATGTCTTCATAGCTAATAGGCCAGTCATCGCCGAGGCCATCAATACTTTTGCTTTTGAAATCTTTTGGGCCGAAACGAAGTGATATTCTTCCCCAGTGATTGGTACGTCCACCCAGCATTCTTGCCCGCCACCATGCCCAGTCAGTTCCGCTTTCTTTAGTAAATGGTTCGCCTTCCAAACTCCAGCCACCATAGCAGGCATCAAAATCGCCAAAAGGACGATTCTTGGTACTTGCGCCGCGGCGGGGCGAGTCCCAAGGATTTTTTAACTGGGTGACATTTTTTTCCGGTTCATACATATAACCGGCTTCGAGCAGGCAAACTTTTAATCCTGCTTTTGACAGGATGTAAGTTGCCATGCCACCACCAGCGCCTGAGCCAACGATGACCACATCATATTTCTTTGGTTGTTTTTTTACCTGGAGATCTCCCATACAGCAAGAATGGTTTTAAATGAAAGATGTGACAATTTACAGGAATGATTTTTAAAAATCTGCACTTATTTACTGAAATTTCTTCACAGCTTGTTTGCTATCTTTAAATGATAAATCTATCATTTCATGAAGAAAGGAATCATGATCTTCGGATTTATTATCCATTTATTTTCCGCCAGAGCTCAAAAAAGTGAGTATGATAAATATCCTGTTTATAATGAGAACGACCTTGGGTTGACTTATACAAAGAATAATAGGGTTTTTAGAATTTGGGTACCTTCAGCGGAAAGGGCTCAAGTAATATGTTATATGCGTGGAGATGACAACGAGAATTTATAGTTGTGTGAGTTCGAAATGGATAAAAGTACGGAAGGTACATGGATGAAAACGTTAATAATGCTATACAGGATTTTTATGTATTTAAAGTACTTATAGATGGTAAATGGACCAATGAGATTCCTGATCCCTATGCAAAAGCTGTTGGTATCAATGGAAAGAGAGCTATAGTGATTGACATGAGCAAAACCAACCCTCCCGAATGGCAGAACGATAAGAGCCCTGTATTCAAAAATCCAACAGATGCTATCATTTATGAACTGCATGTAAGGGATGAAAGTATTGCGGCCAATTCAGGGATAAAGAATAAAGGAAAATTTCTGGGTCTTGCTGAAACAGGAACAAGAAACCCGGATAAATTCTCAACCAGGCTGAATAAATTGTAAACGAATTTGCCTTGCACTGCACCACTGCTGCAACCTGTCGCTGATAAATTTTCAACTGCGTAGGCTTCTTTAATCCCAAACTGTTGATTTGAAATTCCCAAACGGGTCCAACCTTCCGTTGTCAATATACTTTCCTAAAAAGTCAAATCAGTTTTTCAGAAAAATGTCCTGTGTTTAAAAATCAATGTATGACTGCCCGCCACCGCCTTCTTCTTCGCCACCAACTTTATTGATGTGTCGGAAGTCGGCATAGGTCATTCGCCTGAATACTAAACTATCAACTCGTTTTTCTATTTGATTGATTTTTTAAATTCTTCCTATCTAACATATGCACAAATTTACACTTCCTAGATTTTATGTATAAATGGATAAGGTAAAGTCATATTAATAGGACATTATTTATTGTGTTGACATGAAAACAGAACTCTGAACTGAGCGACGCAATCCCGCCATTCGGCGAGACAGGCCAGCACAAATCCTCAGCAGCATAATTTCAATAAGCTAAGTGCATGGCCCATAACTCTTACCTTTGCAAAAACGATTGTTTTATATGAAAGAGGTAGTAATAATTTCGGCAGTCCGCACACCCATGGGCAGTTTTGGCGGGGCATTAAAAAGTTTATCGGCTACACAATTAGGAGCCGTCGCAATAAAAAATGCGGTTACCAAAGCCGGTTTAAAATCTGATCAGGTACAGGATGTTTTAATGGGCTGTGTGTTGCAAGCCAACCTGGGACAGGCGCCTGCAAGACAGGCGGCAAAGTTTGCCGGGTTGCCTAACGAAGTGAATTGTACAACGGTAAATAAGGTTTGCGCCAGTGGTATGAAAGCAATAGCACAAGCCGCACAGAGCATCATGCTTGGAGATGCCGATATTGTAGTAGCCGGCGGAATGGAGAGTATGAGCAATGTTCCTTTTTATAGCCCCATGCTGAGATGGGGAAATAAATATGGAGATGTATCATTTATCGATGGCCTGGCCAAAGATGGATTGACCGATGTGTATGATGGCAAGGCGATGGGCAATGCAGCAGAGCTTTGCGCCAGAGAATGTGGCATCAGCCGTGCCGACCAGGATGCGTTTGCCATAGAAAGTTATAAACGTTCTCAGGCAGCATGGGAGGCTGGGAAATTTACAAACGAAGTAGTGCCTGTTGAAATTCCACAACGCAAGGGCGACCCGGTAGTGATATCAAAAGATGAGGAACCATTTAATGTAAAGTTTGACAAGATACCAACACTGAACCCGGCATTTCAAAAAGACGGTACCGTAACAGCAGCCAATGCATCCACCATGAATGACGGGGCTGCAGCGGTAGTATTAATGAGTGTAGAGAAGGCAAAAGAACTCGGCCTGAAACCGATTGCAAAAATTCTTTCGTATGCAGATGCGGAGCAGGCGCCTGAATGGTTCACCACGACCCCGTCAATGGCAGTTCCAAAAGCAGTGGCGAAGGCTGGCCTCGAAATGAATGATATTAATTATTGGGAACTGAATGAAGCATTTGCAGTTGTCGGAATTGAAAATACAAAGCGAATGAAGCTTGATCCATCAAAAGTGAATATGCATGGAGGTGCGGTTTCATTGGGTCACCCCCTTGGCTGCAGCGGCGCAAGGGTCATTGTTACTTTAATAAATGTGCTGAAAGCAAATAATGCGAAGTATGGAGCGGCGGGAATCTGTAATGGAGGAGGTGGCGCTTCAGCTATGGTAATAGAAAATTTTTCCTGATTATAGCCTATCTTCTTTTTTTATTCCTGCTCGTATTTGGTTTATTATAATGATACAGACATGTCAATCAGTATAAGAAAAGTCCATGCCAGGGATACGGAATTTATTGCGAATATGAGCCGGAAGACCTTTTATGAAACCTTTGCTGCTGACAATACCAAGGAGAACATGGATCATTTTATGAACAATGTTTTCACTAAAGAGGCACTGATAAAAGAAGTAGGAATGGAGGGTAATTATTTTTTCCTGGCTTATGTAGATAATGAACCGGCAGGTTATGCCCGTATGCGGGATGGAGGAAAGCTGCCTGAGCTGACGGCACAATCTGCAATTGACGCCAGGATCTATGAAAAATTCAGTACCCATGTTTTTATGCTGGGTGATGATCCCCAAACCGACCGGCTGATGAAGAAAAACTTTGCAACTAACGGTAAATAGTCTCCGTCTTTCGGACTTAAAGACAAAATTTGTGATACTCAAATCAATTATGGCCGGTCGTTTTCACATATTTTTTTCTTTAAAAGCATCACCATTAACGGCACACAAACGCATACCAATGTAAGCGGCGGTTTGCTGATCAACTTACCTGTTTTAAACAGCATTACACATACTATCACAAGTAACAATATGTCCATTACGTTTGATAATGGCAGTCAACGCACCTGGCAGGTAGCAAGACAAAGGGTGTTTATTTATAATAATGGTGTAGTCATCACGGTTACAGGTCTTCATTCTAAAGGTAACGTAACAGGAATTGCAGAATGGGGAACCAATCGTTTTGGTCATACATTCACCACAGCTATCGCTGAGCCAATTGTAAGACGCCAGGATTGCAGTTTCAGAGTTGGTAGTGGTAAAGTGACACATACTACTAATTTGTTCAATGCTTCTGCCACATTCGGTCTAGATGCAAGCGGCAATCCGACTACTTGTCCCGGCGCTGGTTACTATTAAATGAAAGTGGAAAGGACCGGCCCGAATAACCAGACACATTCAGCGCTTCTGCCATATTGATCTTAAACTGAAATATTTCAAAGCGTCACTGATGAAGTGACGTTTTTTTTGTTGGCATACTTCAGTTTTTACAACTAAATTAGCGGCGAATGGCGGCTACTATCATTTCAAATATCAGATCACTGGTCAATACAAGGATTGAAAACAAATTACTGAGAGGAAAAGAATTGGCCGAACTTCCTTGTATGGAAAATGCCTATCTCATCATTGAGGATGGGATCATTGCTGATTATGGTATGATGAAGGATATACCAGTCGATGCGGAAGATTCAATAGATGCTTTCGGGCAATTTGTTTTACCCTGCTGGTGCGACTCGCATACACATTTGGTTTTTGCTGCATCAAGAGAAGAAGAATTTGTTGATAAGATAAAAGGATTGAGCTATGCTGATATTGCCGCAAGGGGGGGAGGTATTTTGAATTCTGCAAAGAAACTGAATGAAACTTCCGAATCGGATCTGCTGCGAATGGCTATGGCAAGATTGAATGAATTGATGCAACTTGGCACCGGGGCTATAGAAATTAAAAGCGGTTATGGATTATCAGTAGAGGGAGAACTGAAAATGCTCCGGGTCATTAAGAAACTGAAAGAGCTTTCGCCGATCCCGGTAAAAGCAACTTTTCTCGGCGCACATACTTATCCTGCAGCATTTAAAGAAGACCATCAGAGGTATATTGATCTTATCATCAATGAAATGCTACCGGTGATTGAAAAAGAAGAACTGGCAGATTATATAGATGTATTCTGCGAAAAAGGATTTTTCTCGCCAGAAGAAGCAGAGACCATTTGCAAAGCAGGGATGAGTTACGGATTAAAACCAAAGATACATGCCAACCAACTGAATTTGTCAGGTGGAGTGCAAACAGGAGTGAAATTGGGAGCTGTTTCGGTCGATCATCTTGAAACTATTGATGAAAAGACTATCATGGAACTTGCAAACTCGCAAACTATTGGAACTTTACTTCCAACTGCCGCTTTCTTTTTACGAATGCCTTTTCAACCTGCAAGGCAATTGATCGATGGAGGTTGTGCCATTTCATTGGCCAGTGATTACAATCCCGGTTCATCACCATCAGGAAATATGAACCTGGTAGTAGCGATGAGCTGCATACAAATGAAAATGTTGCCGGAAGAAGCGATCAATGCTGCAACCATCAACGGCGCTTATGCTATGGAGCTGGAAAATGAAGTTGGAAGTATTACCGTTGGTAAAAAAGCAAACCTGATCTTTACCAAACCCGTTTCTTCATTGGCTTATCTGCCTTATTCTTTTGGTTCAAACCTCTTTGATAAAGTGATGATAGGCGGAGAGTTTATTTAGTATTCAGCATTCTTACTTCGGCTTCGCCTCGCAATTAATATCTTCGCAAAATGCAGCAATTAATAGAATGTGTCCCCAACTTCAGCGAGGGGAATGATCTGAATATTATTAAGCAGATAACCGACCAGATTGAGTCGATGGACGGAGTTCGTTTGCTTAATGTTGATCCTGGCAAAGCCACTAACAGAACAGTGGTAACATTTGTTGGGAAACCGGAAGTTGTCATTGAAGCAGCATATAGAGCCATTAAAAAAGCCGGAGAACTGATTGACATGGGCAAACACAAAGGTGAGCATCCCAGAATGGGAGCTACTGATGTGTGCCCGTTGATACCGATTACCAACATCTCAATGGAAGAAACGGCAAAATATGCACAGCAATTGGCAAAACGAGTAGGAGAAGAATTGAAATTGCCTGTTTATCTATATGAGTCTGCGCAGCCAAATAAAGAAAGAAGCAATTTATCAATCATCAGAGCAGGAGAGTATGAAGGCTTTTTCAAAAAGATAAAACAACCTGAATGGAAACCTGATTTTGGTCCCGCTGAATTTGATGCCAAAAGAGGCGGTACTGTTATAGGAGCAAGAGATTTTTTGGTTGCTTATAATGTTAACCTCAACACAACATCAACAAGAAGGGCTAATGCTATTGCATTTGATGTAAGAGAAGCCGGAAGAAATGTCGAAGAAAACGGAGTGAAAGTGAATAAGCCCGGTTCACTAAAAGCAGTGAAAGCCATTGGCTGGTATATTGAAGAATATGGCATTGCACAGATCAGTATCAATCTTACCAATATCAATGTGACACCCATGCATATTGCTTTTGACGAAGTTTGCCGCAAGGCTGAAGCAAGAGGGATACGGGTTACGGGATCCGAAATAGTTGGTTTGATCCCGTTAAAAGCGATGTTGGATACTGGAAAATATTTTTTGCGCAAACAGAAACGCAGTGTAGGTGTTTCAGAAAAAGAGTTGATAAAGATCGCTGTGAAATCATTGGGCCTGGATGAACTGGGCCCTTTCAAACCTGAAGAAAAAATTATTGAGTATATGTTGAAAAACAAAGATGACAACCGGTTGGTCAATATGACGCTTACCGGTTTTGCTGATGAAACAGCAAGTGAAAGTCCTGCGCCAGGCGGTGGCTCCGTTTCTGCTTATGTCGGAGTATTGGGCATTTCATTGGGAACAATGGTGGCCAATCTTTCTTCGCATAAGAAAGGATGGGATGACAGGTGGGAAGAATTCAGCAACTGGGCGGAGAAAGGTCAACAGTACAAGAATGAATTATTGCAACTGGTGGATGAAGACACAAGGGCTTTTAATCGCATGATGACTGCCATGGCATTGCCAAAAGCAACAGATGAGGAGAAGACGACAAGGAAAAAAGCGATACAGGAAGCAACAAAATATGCAATAGAAATCCCTTTTAAAGTGATGCAGGTAGCTTATGCCAGCATGGAAGTGATCAAAGCAATGGTGGAAACAGGCAATCCGAACTCCGTTACTGATGCCGGTGTAGGTGCTCTTTGTGCCCGCAGTGCTGTGATAGGTGCTTTTATGAATGTAAGGATAAATGCAGGCGGGTATGAGGATAAACATTTTGAAAATGATATCGTTGCAAGAGGAAAGGAGATCGAGAAGAAAACGATAGCTTTGGAATCCGAAATATTAAAAACTGTAAACGATAAGCTAGGCGTATAATATCTGAAAAGGAGATGCACAACACACTCAGCAAAGAAGTTAATGAACAGGGAAGGACGCAAAGCCTTATGCAACATTTAAGAGTATATACTAAACAGGAAGTATTATCGCTGACAAAGATCCGGCGCTTTGAGACCAAATTGGGTGAACGTATCCAGGTGTTGCATGATACCAGCGACCTCTTAAAATCTCTGGCATTATCCAATGCAAAGTATGTATTGTTCGGTGTTCCCGAGGACCTGGGTGCAAAAGGTAATCATGGTATTGGAGGCACCGATACTTTATGGATCCCTTTTTTGCAATCATTTCTGAATATTCAAAGCAATGATTTTTTTGACGGTAACGAAGTACTGCTTGTCGGGCATTTTGATTTTGGCGATCTTGAATACCTGATTGATAAAACAGCAAAAAGTGATGATGAAAAGCTGGAAGCCTACCGGCATGCTGTAAATAAAATTGATGATGAAGTGGAGCATTTGGCAAAGCTGATCACAGAAAGCAAAAAGATTCCTATTGTTATTGGAGGCGGGCACAATAATTCATATCCACTGATAAAAGGTGCAGCAAAAGGCTGGCATAAAGCCGAAGTAATACCACTGGCGCAGATCAACTGCATCAACCTTGATGCACATGCTGATTACCGGCCCATGGAAGGAAGACACAGCGGTAATGCATTTCGTTATGCAGAGGAAGATGGCTATTTACAGAAATATTGTATCGTAGGGTTACATGAAAATTATCTTCCGCAGAATGTGTGGATTGATATGGTGAATAACCCATTTATTGATTGTATCACTTTTGAAGACATATTTGTGCATGATAAAAGAACTTTCATGCAGGCTGTAGCACATGCTACCGGGTTTACAGATGACACATTAACAGGGATCGATGTTGATATTGATTGCATCGAACATACATTGAGCAGTGCTATGACACCTGTTGGCATTTTGCCCATACATGCCCGTCAATATATTTCATTTGCAGCCGCCGACAACAAGCCTGCCTACCTGCATATTTGTGAAGGTGCCACCACGCTGGCCGATGGGCGAAGTGATGCCACCAGCGGTAAACTGGTAAGTTACCTGGTGAGTGATTTTGTGAAGGCCAAAAGCCACTGAGATATTCCTTATCTGTTTAAATATTCACTTTTGTAACAGTGTGTCAGAACTTTTTCTAACTTTGAAAAGTGAAAAAGGTGCTTGTTTTCTGGGCAATGACCTTTTTGATAAAGGCCTACGGACAAAATGAATTTGCAGCCACAGGGTTTTACAATGATTTCAAAAATGTATATGCGGATGCCCAGGCAGGATTTAGAACAAACAAAGGAGCAAAAAGGAACAGTGAATATGCAGAACTGCAAACTGAATACCAGGTAAAGCTCATGCTTTCTCTTGCCGATTCAGGCAAGATCGTTTTTCCGAATGCAGGTAATCCATACGCAATCTATTATTTCGAACCTTCCAAAGTCAGATTGAAAGTAGATCAGCGGGCTTTGAATCTTCAGGAAGCTGTGCTGGCTGTTTATGAACAGCCATTGTATTCAAGAACAGAGACTGTATTGGTAAAGAACCGTCCTCTTTCAAATACATGGATCTTCACTACTGCAGAGGAAACCAGGCAATCCGCAGCTTTATTCAGGCTAAGCATTTATTTTGATGATGGTAAATATTTTCTTTCTTTCGAGATAAGAGGAAAGAATCCCTGAGATCAGGATTGCTTTTGATCCAGCGCCATTATTTTTTCAAACAATTTCTCATATTCTGCATTCAGTTTTACCAGTTCTTCTTCCGTTTTTTTATAAGCTGATTCAGCAGAGAGGAATTTTGTTTTATCTGAATAAGTGGCGGGATCAATAAGCGAAGCTTCCAGTTCTTTTTTCTTTATATTCAGCTGTGCGATCTTTTCTTCGGTCTGTTGAAATTGTTTCTGGACTTTCTGTAATTTTTTTTTTGCTTCTTTGTTAATAGGGGCTGAAGTCTGATGTCCGATGTCAGAGGTCTGAGGCGTTTCTTTTGATTGCTGTGATTTCTTTGATACGTTTGTTTTTTTTGATTCCTGGCTCCCGACTCCGTTCTTCGCCATTCTCTCTTTCCATTGCACCCATTCTTCATAGCCACCTTTGAATTCTTTTATTTTATAATTGTCGATCTCCCAAATCTTATTGGCGGTTTTAGAAATGAAAAAGCGATCATGGCTTACCAGCACATAACTGCCCTGGTATTTGTTCAGTGCATCAATCAATAACTCACAGCTGTGCATATCCAGGTGGTTAGTGGGCTCATCAAGTAATAGAAAATTAGCTTTACTGATAATTGTTTTAGCTAAAGCCACCCGGGCCTTTTCGCCACCGCTGAGGATCTTTATTTTTTTATCCGCATCATCGCCGCTGAAAAGAAAACAGCCCAGCAATGATCTGAGTTCCAGTTCGGTCATCTGGCTCCCGCACTCTTTCATTTCATCAATGATGCTGTTGCTAATGTTCAATGCTTCCAGCTGGTGCTGCGCATAAAAACTCGCTTCTACATTATATCCCCATTTTCTTTCGCCGGTAAACGATTCCGTACCGGCAATAATGCGCAATAAGGTTGATTTACCTTTTCCATTTGCGCCAATAAGTGCAATCTTATCGCCCCGGTAAATTTCTGCTGATGTGTGTTCAATGATCTTTGTTTCACCAAATGATTTGGAAACATCTTTTAATTCCACCAGTACTTTTCCAGGTATCTTGTCAACTCGAAAATTTATTTTGATATTGGGCCTTTCCAGTATAGCGTCTTCGATGCGTTCCAGGCGGTCCAATTTTTTTATCAGGCTTTGCGCCATGGCGGCCTTACTGGCCTTGGCCCTGAAGCGGTCGATCAATCTTTCCTGCTGACGGATAAAGTCCTGTTGATTTTCAAAAGCTTTTTGCTGCTGATCGATCCTAAGCGCCTTTTCTTTTTCATAATAATCATAATTACCGCTGTAAATGTGCAGCTGTTGCTGATAGAGCTCTACTATCTTCGTCACCATCCGGTTCAGAAAATATTTATCGTGGCTTACGATCACCACTGCTCCGGGATAGTGTTGCAAATATTTTTCCAGCCATTCGATGGAGGGGAGGTCAAGGTGATTAGTTGGTTCATCCAGTAATAATAAATCGGGTTGCTGGAGGATCATTTTTGCCAGCAGCACCCTCATTCTCCATCCTCCGCTGAATTCTTTATACGGTCTTTTCAGGTCTGCATTGGCAAAACCAAGCCCTTGCAGTATTTCTTCGGTTTTATGATGAATGTTATAACCACCAAGAGTTTCCAGTTCATGGAGTTTATCAGAGTAATCATGCAGTAAGGCCTCCCCCCGGCCCACTCCCTGGGAAGGAGAGTTGTTTTCCTTTTCAAGTTCGATTCCCAACTCTTCAATTTCTTTTTCCAGTTGCAATACTTTTTCGAAAGCACCTAGAGCTACCTGTAATATTGAATGATTAGTATCAAAACTTAATAGATCCTGGTGCAGGTAACCAATGGAAATATTACGGCTTCGTTCCACTGTTCCATTTGAAGGGGTATATTCACCGACTATTAATTTCAATAGAGTTGACTTGCCTGTACCGTTGTAACCGATAAGACCAATTCGTTCTCCGGGTTGAATATGCCAAGTGGCATTTTCCACGATGACCCTTGCACCAAATTCAAATGTTCCATTTTGTAAACCTGCCAGCATAGATCAGTCATATTTGTCAAATCAGTCAAGTAGGTCAAATGGGATTTGTATATGACTCCTTTGAATTATAAGACCTTCTGACTTTTCTTGTCAATTCCGATTTTTTTGGGACAAAAATAAAGGATTAGCACTTCCGGCAATGGGCAATTATCTTTGCATGGATTTTATGACGAAGATTCTTAATATTCTCAGTATTGCTTTACCCTCTCTGATCATTGTGCTGGGATTGATCCGGTATTATTCTGATGAAAAAAGAAATTTTGGCGGAACAATTACTTTCCTTGCTGTTCTGCTGTTGCTGATGGGGTTGTTCCGTTATTTTTTTATCGGAAACGGAGGAGAGGGCTCTAAACATTCGGACCCGCCACCTGAATTACTTACCGTAAGCAAGCACAGTGAAGCATTCAACAGTTCAGTTACTGCGGTACTTTCTGCTTATTACAAAATGACGGAGGCTTTTGTAAATGCAGATACCACAATGATCAATAATGCAGGAACAGAATTGAAAATAGCATTGGATAGTTTGAAGATCGAAGAATTAAAAAAAGACTCACTCATTTACCTGACGGCTCTCGATCCATACAACAATTCAAAAGCTGAAACAGCATCCATTCTTGCAGATCCTTCTATTGAGGAGAAAAGAGGCTCGTTGAATATTCTATCATTCCAGTTAAGGGATCTGTGGAGTATTGTGAAATATGACCGGGAAAAAACCTACTGGCAGGAATGTCCCACTGCGTTTGGCGAAGACAGACCCGGCAACTGGTTAAGCAGAAACATTGAAACCCGGAACCCTTATACAAAGGAATTGAACTGCGGTGGTCCCAAAGACACCATAAAATTTGATCCACCTGCTGATACAATCCAAAAAAAGTGAGTTTTGTGCTATAGTCATAATGAAAATTCTTTGTGTTGTTCTATTATGTCTGATAAGTGATATTATACTTTCGCAGGAACCGGTTTCAGGTACTGGCAGGGCAAATCGTTTCTCCTTGAATGGTTATGTAATGGATAATCTTTCCGGTGAATCCATAATCGGGGCAACTATTGCGGTCAACGGTCAGTCAAGGGGTGTGCTGAGCAACCAATATGGGTTTTATTCCATAACACTCGACAGCGGTATTTATACGATTTTGAGTTGGGATAAAACCTATTGCTACAATTTGTTCATGAATTCAAAAGGTTCCATTATTGCTACTGCTGCCAAGAAAGGACAATTTGCGTATGCCAACACCGACGTTGGCGGTTATTTCACTTCCAATTTTGTAACGGCCCTTGAAAAATACCTGAGCAAGTTTCAGGCAAAATCGCCTACCTGGGAAGAGATCATTACCGAGAAGCAGGAAACCACGGTTACACAAAATATGTTAAATATATGTACAAAAAATACCACTTGCCGTCAGGATCCTGTATTTGCTGTGAATGCAGCTAAGTAATTTCTATCAATTACTTAGGTTTTTCATATATAAATCTGACCATGGCATTTTTTGTTTCATCAGAGGTAAGATATAACTGGTAGCGTTTGTCGCAAGCATCAACGATCATCAACGCTGTATTGGGAGGGATAGTTCCAAGATTTTCTCCTACCATGATCACTTCCTGCTCTTTTTTCTTCAAATCAATCTTTATTGACACAGTAATGGGTCTTGCCGTCAGCATTTTTTTAGAAACCACCGGCATTCCGTTTACATAAACAGAAATAGTGTCACCATCTATCTGGCCGTTATCAAAAAAATCTATTTTGATAACCCCGGTATCAACTTTTATTTCTTTTACCAACTCGGCTTTTCGTTTGGTAACCGTGGCGGGCAAACGTAACTCTTGTTTAAAAGTTGATTTTTCAAATCTTGTCAAAACAATGGTTCCGGGATGGCAGGTAGTTTTTCCATCCATTGCCTTCCCGGTTGGTGTCGACCAGGTTCCCCTGATCTGCTCTTCTTTTACCAGTTCACCACCGTCTTTATGATAACTGAGGTTGTATGTTTTTATACAGGGTACACAATCTTCCCTTATTTTAAAAGTGATAATGCCAATTTCTTTAATGAGTATGATATTGCTGTCGGGTTTATAAGTGCCTTCAAAATTTTCTCTTACATAATTCATGGAATCGGAAAAATGATATATGGTACCTGTTATTTTGGTGCCTGCAGACTGTAATTGCATTTCAACATTATAAATGGGAAAACAGCCCCCTGCCGCCATCACCAGTTTACCTTTCCAAACGCCATTAATATCCTGTCCCTGTGATGATACAGCTATACCGAGAAGCAAAAGCAAAAAAAATTTTCTGAACATTCTAAAGGAAAAATAGTTGAAAATGCATAAGCGAGAACAGAAATTACAGAAACGGCAACCTTTCATCAAGGTCAGAACTATTAGGGTTTCTCATATTTAAATCTCACTACGGCATTCTTTTGTTCTGTTGACGTAATATACACATTAAAACGTTGCTCGCCTGCCTCTACAACCATCAGAGAAGTGTTGGGTGGGATACGGCCGAGGTTTTCGGCTACCATTACCAGTTCATGTTCGCCATCGTCGTCAATTTTAAATTTTATAGTAAGCGGCGAAGCAGTAAGTCGTTTGGAGGATAGCACTAATTTTTTATCAAGAAAAACAGAAACAGTATCATCATCAATTTCGCCGTTATCATAAAGCTTTACGGTTATGGCAGGATCATTTACAGTAAGGATTTTTACCAATTCATTGGTCCGGGTTTTTAAAACCTCCGGAGTTATCACTTTTGGAGGGCCAATTTTGGCGATAGGCTTGGTTTTTATAGCAGTGTCTGTAATCGGCTTGATGACAGGAGAGTTGTTTGTTTTTGTTACAGGTTTTGTTACAGGCGGATTGGTTGTAACAACTGGTTTGGTCTTTGCGGAATCTTTTCTTCTCGGGGCTTTGTTTATTATTACCGGGATATCAACAGGATTAACTTTTATTTTATTTCTTAAAAAAGGTTCGACGTAAAAGTCGGTTGTGTTTACCTTACGCAAAAAGACCTTACCGCCCCCGCAATCTCCCCATTTGCCCGGGGGGTTTAGCTGGTAAGGAGGTTCATATTTTGCAAGATAACTGCCTTCTAAAAATTCTTCTTTACCAGATTTTGAGTAGCTAAAATTGTAATTCATGATACAGGTGGCGCCCCCAAGAGTGCTTTTTACTTCCACCGTTTTTATTTCCCTTATTTTAAATGAAGAGGATGATCTAACGAAGCTGCCGGTCATAGTTGCCTTACCATAAAACCTTATATCAAGATAAGAGTAGGAAACCCCGGTAACGCCGAATTCACCATTCTGTTTCACCTGGAACTCAAGTTTGTAATATTCGCCGTCGTCAGAAATAAAATAACCTTTCCAGATGCCGGTGAGATTCTGGGCAAAAGATGACTGGAAAAACGGGAGTAGCAATAATAATAGAAAATGCCTGTAATACGACCGTTTCATCAGGGTTCAAAACTAATGAATTGGTTCGTATAGAAGAAATGTTGCAGGCAATAGTTTGTTAATTTTAAAAAGTTTTAACGGTTGAATTTTTGAAGATAAAACTGTTTGCCAGCTTATTTATTTTTTGGCTTCTAAAAATAAAATGTGGCGCCCAGGCAAGCAATACAGAGATACTGTTGTTGGAAAAGTTGGATTCTGTCCGGAAAAGTTCTTCTATATCAAAATATTTTGCTGAGCTGTATTTTAAAACAACTGTGGAAGCAGCAAATTTTTTCCTGAACAACAACAAAAAGAAAAAGAATTTTATAACACGGCTGGAAACAAGATTCACTTCTTTCTTCTTCAGATCTGTTGATGCATATAACCGTTGGACTGATATCCCGGAGGAATGGAATGCTTACTTTGCAAAATCTGGTTATCACCAGTTCAATTTAAATTACTTGGCATCAATGCTCATATCAACAGAGATATCTGGCAGGCGCTTACAACTGAATTCAGCCTGCAGGAACTCATGGAGAACATGGCGAGTTATCTGAGGTTTGAAAAAGGTCGCCTGAAGGTTTATCATGAGTTCTATAATGAATCCTTTGAGGCAAATGGTAAAATAAGATTGCTGAGTTTCATAAGCGGCAGGCTGGAAAATTGTATGGGAAGCTATTGCTTAATAAATGGAGAAAAAGGCAAATTGAACTGGCGATGCTTTATTATACCGGCAAAGATAAATTCAGTACCCGGCTCCAAAAGCTCTATCACAAAATGGATCGCATTAACCGGCTTATATTACATAATCTTTAGCCTTAATTTGTTAGCTTTGCGCTTTCAAAAAAAAGAGATTCTCTGATGATCAATATTACATTACCTGATGGCTCGGTTAGGCAGTATCACAAGGGGATTACGTCGCTGGATATAGCCAAATCAATCTCAGAAGGATTGGCAAGAAAAGTTTTATCAGCCAGTGTGAACGGACAGGTATGGGATGCCAGCAGACCTATCAATGAAGATGCAACACTGAAACTTCTTACATGGAATGATAATGACGGAAAAAACACTTTCTGGCATTCATCCGCTCACCTAATGGCAGAAGCGGTGGAGTCCATGTTCCCGGGTGTAAAATTCTGGGTAGGTCCACCGGTGGAGAATGGCTTTTATTACGATATGGATCTGGGGGACAAAAAAATGAGTGAAGAAGACCTGGCAGCGCTGGAGAAAAAAATGAATGAGTTGGCAAAGCAGAAAAACAGTTATATAAGAAAAGAAATGCCCAAAGCTGAAGCCATTAAATATTTCACGGGAAAAGGAGATGAATATAAACTGGATCTTTTGCAAAACCTGAATGATGGTGAAATCACTTTCTACACACAGGGAAATTTCACGGATCTCTGTCGTGGCCCGCATATACCTGATACTTCTTTTATCAAAGCGATTAAACTCACCAGCATAGCAGGAGCATACTGGAAAGGTGATGAAAAGAATAAAATGCTCACAAGGCTTTATGGTATCACTTTTCCTTCACAAAAAGAATTGGATGAATACCTGCAGATGCTGGAGGAAGCGAAGAAGAGAGATCATAGGAAACTGGGTAAAGAACTGGGCATCTACACTCTTGATGATGATGTGGGTCCAGGTTTGATCATGTGGATGCCAAACGGCACAATAATTATTGAAGAACTGGAAAAATTGGCCAAAGAAACTGAACAGGAAGCGGGATATAAAAGAGTGGTGACCCCGCATATTGCCAAAGAAAGCATGTATATCATCAGCGGGCATTTGCCCTATTATGCTGACAGCATGTATCCTCCCATGGAAATGGAAGGCGAGAAGTATTACCTGAAGTCAATGAACTGCCCCCACCATCATAAAATATATGCAGCAGAGCCTAAAAGCTACCGTGACCTTCCTTATCGTGTGGCCGAGTACGGAACAGTTTACCGTTATGAACAAAGTGGTGAATTATTCGGGTTGATGCGGGTTCGCTGCCTGCACATGAATGATGCCCATATCTATTGTACCAAAGAACAATTCAATGAAGAGTTCAGGGCAGTGAATGATATGTACCTGAAATATTTCAGGATCTTCGGTATTGACAAATATGTCATGAGGCTTTCATTACATTCAAAAGAAAAACTGGGTGTGAAGTATGTGAATGAACCGGAATTGTGGATTGAGACAGAAGAAATGGTAAGAAATGTATTGAAGGAATCAAACATACCTTATGTGGAAGTGCAGGACGAAGCTGCGTTCTACGGTCCCAAGATCGATGTGCAGATATGGAGTGTGATAGGTCGTGAATTCACACTGGCTACCAACCAGGTTGATTTTTCACAGGGAAGAAGTTTTAAGCTGCAATATACTACTGCTGATAACCAGACTGAAACACCTCTCATCATTCACCGGGCTCCGCTGGGCACACATGAGCGGTTCATTGGTTTCCTGCTGGAGCATTATGCAGGCAAGTTGCCGCTGTGGCTGGCACCGATACAGGTAAAAGTGCTGCCCATCAGCGATAAATTTTTGGATTATGCAAATGCAGTTTCTGATAAACTGAAAAAAGCTGATATTCGTAGCGAAGTTGACGACCGGAACGAAAAGATAGGAAAGAAGATTCGTGACACCGAATTGCTAAAAGTGCCTTACATGCTGGTAGTGGGTGAAAAAGAAATGAATGAAAATAAAGTAGCGGTAAGAAGACAGGGCAAGGGCGATACAGGAGCGAAAGGAATCGAAGAATTCATTACAGAGTCACTCATTGAAATAAAAGAAAGAAGATCGGAATAAGAATATTGAACAGATGAATAAGGAACATTGAATGATAAAGTGCGTCAAGCCGAGTAGGGGCTTAATGTTGGTAGAAAGGAAAAATAAAAATTGAATGGGAACCCGGTAGGGGTTCAATATTGATGAACAAATAATAGAACGATGAAGAGTGCGACGCAACAGATGATAATCTGTGTTAATGTCGCTGGTAACATAAAATTTTACCTCAGCCCTGTATGAGGGATTAATTTTAAAAAACAATCTTGCCCCCTTCAGGGGATGGGGGCTTAACTAAAAAAAATAAATGGCAGTACCACAAAAACCCGGAGGCGGGTTCAGGCCATCAGGAGGAGGCTTCAGGCCTGGCGGTGGCGGATTCAACAAAGGCGGTTTCAGAGGACGTTTCGTCTCCCGCAAAGAAGCAGAACATCGTATCAATCATTTTATCAGGGTTCCCAAGGTAAGACTGGTAGGCGAAAATGTGGAAGTAGGTATCTACGACACACAGCAGGCCTTAAAGATGGCGCAGGATCAAGGCCTCGACCTGGTGGAAATTTCTCCCACAGTTGATCCCCCCGTCTGCAAGATCATTGACTACAACAAATTCCTCTACGATAAAAAGAAGAAAGAAAAAGAAATAAAGGCCAAAAGCAAGGTTTCGGAGGTAAAGGAGATACGTTTCACTCCCAATACCGATGATCATGACTTTGACTTCAAGGCCAAGCATGCCGAGAACTTTTTAAAAGAAGGCAACAAGGTAAAAGCCTATGTGCAGTTCAAGGGCCGGGCCATCCAGTTCCAGGACCGGGGTCAGCTATTGCTGCTCAAGTTTGCCGAAAGATTGGCTGAGGTAGGTGTTTTGGAGAATATGCCAAAGATGGAAGGCAGAAGAATGCTTGTCATGTTTGCACCAAAAGGGAAAAAGAAAGG